>OATG01000276.1_pt1 | contig 58747 bp, 64 predicted proteins | sample 1516581 | NCBI WGS metagenome assembly OATG01 (sample SAMEA2579930, study PRJEB22360) | human gut metagenome | biome: human gut; feature: human-associated habitat; material: faeces | place: Denmark | collected 2008/2010
ATCCGTTTTAGCGGAGGGGAACCCACTTCCTCCCAAAGCCATTACGGCTGCAGGTAGCGGTTGTGCGGCTGCAATCGAGGCGGAGCGCTATTTGTCGGAGATTGGAAAATAATTTCATTGAACTTATTCTCTCGTTATGAAACACTTGAAACTCTCTCTTCTTTTTCTTTTGTGTGTACTGATGGCGGTTCCCGTGTCGGCTAAAAGAAAGACAAAGGTGATCGCTCATCGCGGTTATTGGAAAACGGAAGGGTCCGCCCAAAACTCTATTCGTTCGTTGGAGCGGGCGAATGAGATCAAAGTATACGGTTCCGAGTTTGACGTACACCTGACAGCTGATAATGTCCCGGTTGTGTACCATGACCGTAAAATAGAAGGAAAGGATATCCAGACGGCCTCCTATGCGGAGCTGAAAGACCTGAAACTTTCGAACGGCGAAACGCTTCCGACGTTGGAACAGTATTTGGACAGGGCGAAGAAGCTGAAAAAGACCAAGCTGATTTTCGAATTGAAATCCCATGCGACTCCCCTGCGGGATCGGGAAGCGGCAAAGATTGTAGTCGACATGGTGAACGGTAAGAAATTGACGAAACGCACCGAATATATCGCTTTCAGTTTGGAAGCCGCAAAGGAGCTTCACCGTCTGTCCCCGAAGACTCCGGTCTACTACCTGAACGGCGACTTGTCTCCGAAACAGTTGAAAGAACTCGGTTTTGCCGGTCTCGACTATAATTATAAGGTGATGCAGAAACATCCGGAATGGTTTGCCGAAGCAAAAGATCTGAAACTGAAAATCAATGTCTGGACGGTCAATGATCCTCAGGTGATGGAAGAGATGATCGAGAAGCGTGTGGACTTTCTGACTACCGACTATCCCGAAGAAGCGCAAAAAGCAGTACATTTGTACCGCTGAATAAATGTGTGAAATGAGAAAATATTGCCTGTCGTTATTGCTCTTGTTACTGACATTGGTTTCGAATGCAGTCGAACCTCCCAAGCGTGAGATTCGGGGAGTGTGGCTGACAACTGTTTATGGTCTGGACTGGCCACGTAAGCCGGCAACGACGGAGACGGGGCGAAAGGCGCAACAACGCGATGTCTGTGACATTCTGGACCGTTTGCAGGATGCGAATTTCAATACTGTTTTTTTGCAGGTCCGTATGCGTGGCGATGTCATCTGGCGTTCGGCTATTGAACCGGCAAGCAAAATTTTCTCTGGAAAATATGGAATGATGCCGGGATATGATCCGCTGGCTTTCGTGGTCGACGAATGCCACAAACGGGGGATGGAATGCCATGCTTGGTTTGTAACTTTCCCGCTAGGCACGGACAAGAGTGTGATAGAACAGGGAAAGCTCTCGGTTGTCAGGCGTCAGCCGAAACTCTGCAAGCGTCATAACGGCGAATGGTATTTAGACCCCGGCGTTCCTGGAACTTCCGACTATGTGTTGTCTTTAGTGAAGGAGTTGGTGAACGGATACGATATCGACGGCATCCATTTCGATTATATCCGCTATCCGGAACAGGCAAAATCTTTCCCGGATAAAAACTTGTATAATAAATATGGTAAGAAACGCCCGCTGGCAGAATGGCGCCGGGAGAATATCAATAAGATGGTTTACCGCATTTATGACTGGGTGAAATCGGTAAAGCCTTGGATACAGGTCAGCAGTTCGCCGCTCGGCAAGTATAACCGCATCGAACGTGTTCCGAACGCCGGATGGACGGCTTATGAAAGTGTCTTCCAGGATCCGAAAATGTGGATGCAGAACGGGAAGCAGGATATGATCGTCCCGATGATGTATTACCTGCATGATAACTTTTTCCCGTTTGTTGACAATTGGGTAGATAACCGCAACGGACGCCTTGTGGTTCCCGGATTGGGCGCGTACCGGATGTTGAAAGAAGAGGCAGACTGGACCGTCAACGATATAACGGATCAGATCGACTACAGCCGTTATTACGGAGGGGCCGGCTGTACATTCTTCCGTTGTGCGAATATCCTCGACAATACGAAAGGGATATACGATGAGTTGAAGGATAAATATTATAAATATCCGGCACAACTTCCTCCTTTGTCCTGGTTGGACGATACGGTTCCTGCAGCCCCGGAAGAGATACGGGTGGAAAAGGAAGAGGATGAGTTGAAGCTCTCCTGGCAGAAACCGGATTCGGTAAAGGACGTGTTGACTTATACCGTCTATTATTCGCTGACGGATTCGATCAATCCGACATCCGCCCGGAATATCCTGATGACAGGAATCCGGGATACTTCCATCTATCTGCCTGTCGATACGACTTCGGAGCGGGGATATATATTTTCCGTTTCATCTTCCACTCGCTATCATATAGAAAGCGTGCTATCGAAAGAAACCTATTATTATCTTTCTAAATATCCTAAATAATATTAACGGTTTGGAAGGAAACCCTGGAATACTCCGGTGGACAATGGAGCTGGTTGCCCTTGCTAAAAAAGTAAGGGGCAAGTATATTTTGACATATCGCTTTATAGCATATTTAGGTATGGGTTACATAATTTGTGAAATCTGTGTCTAAAAATTGATACCGATTCCGATTATTTGCCAGAATACAGTATCTTTGTGCGTTTTCAAGAAAAATAATTTATCCGGAATGCAGCGTTTCGGATAATTTGAACATCATAATAAATGTATGGTCCTGGAAAGGGCATGAAGGCACACACTAAATGACGGAGAAACAACTGATAGAGGGTTGTAGGAATGGGGAAAGGCTGGCTCAGAAGGAGCTATACGAAACGTATTCCCGTAAAATGATGGGAGTTTGTCTGCGTTATGTTAGCGACAGGGAAACTGCCCGTGATTTGCTACAGGATGGTTTTGTGAAAGTCTTCACCAGTATGGATTCTTATTCGGGACTTGGGTCGTTTGAGGGGTGGATGCGAAAGATCTTTGTCAATTGTGCGTTGGAGTATTTGCGCAAATCGGATGTTTTGCGTGAAGCAGTCGATCTGGATAATACGGTGGAGTTGGTTCATCCAGATAGTTCTGCTATATCCGATATGTCGGCAGTCGAGTTGATGAAACTTGTGCAGGAGCTTCCTGCTGGTTTTCGTACAGTGTTTAATCTGTTTGCAATAGAAGGTTATTCACATAAGGAGATTAGCGAGATGATGAATATAACGGAGAGTACATCCCGGTCGCAGTTCACGCGTGCCAAACAATTATTGCAACGCAGGATTCATGAATTGTATTGAGTAATAAAGAAATGAAGGATAAGGAAAGAGATATATTTGACGATTTGTTCCGTTCGAAGTTACAAGACTTTGAAGCGGATACGATGCCGGGTGATTGGGAGGCAATAGCTGACCGTTTGCCGGTTAAAAAATCTGTCCCTTTCCGGCGGACTTTACGCTATTGGGGGGCTGCTGCTGTTATTTCTTTATTGGTTGTAACAGGAGGAGTCTATGTTTTTAACCGCGACCGGGAACATCTGCCTGTAGCCGAAACGATACAGAAAGAAACCGAGGCTGTTGAAAACAGGCTGACTGAACGATCCGAATCGGTGACACCAGCAGTCGTCGCTTCCAAGCCGGTTGACCGGATAGCAAAACGTGCTGTTGCGCAAGTTACGGCCGTAACTACGTCCCGGTCGGATATAACTGTAGACGAAGTTGTCCTTTCGCCAGAAGAAGATTGTGATACTGTTGTAGTGATTTCTTCTAAAATATCCGAAGCGTCCGAAGCGATAGCGGTGACCGAGACGGCAACGCTGACCGGAACACACTTTTTATTTGCGGATGCAGCGCCTGTGAAAACAGAAGAAAAGAAAGTACGGGCGAAAAGATGGAGTTTCGGAATGGGAGGTGGTAGCGTGAGTGCTGGAACATCTAATTCATTAAATGCCTATGCTTTGAAGAATACGTTGATGACGGATCAGGAACTGTTGCAATTGAATTCCCCGTATTTCAATAGTCAATCTCCGAAAACAAATATTCGCCATAAGACACCAGTTTCGATCGGATTAGGTGTCAGTTATTCTCTAAATGACCGTTTTTCCCTCCAGTCTGGTTTAAATTATACATTCCTTTCTTCCGAATGGGAGACCGGAGCTATATATCATGGTGAGACGAAACAGAAGTTACATTTTATTGGAATTCCTCTTTCTTTGTCCTATAAAATAGCAGAATGGAAGCGTATTCAATTTTATGCAGCGGCGGGGGCCATGACCGAGATTAATGTTGCTGGTAAGTTGAATGCCAAAATATTTGTGGAAAACAATGAAATCCGTCACGAGAAGAAGCATATCCGTATGAAAGAATGGATGTGGTCTGTGAATGCCCGGGCCGGTGCCAGCTATCCGTTGCTCCGTTTCTTAAGTGTTTATGCGGAGGTGGGAGCCGGTTATTATTTCGATAACGGAAGCGATATTGAGACGATCCGTTCCGAGAAACCGTTTAATGTGAATTTGCAGGCGGGTTTCCGTTTCGGTTTTTGAGTAAGAACTAATAAATAATAAACAATATAAAATTAAAGAACAGTAAAAATGAAGAAACTTAAAGTTTTAGGGTTAGCAGCAATCGCTGCGGGTATGTTTTCGTTAACCTCTTGTTTGGACGGCGGCGGTAATACACAGCAGCTTTCAAGTTATGCTATAGTCGATTATTCTTCTACGATGAGAACTCTGATTTATCCATTGGGCTATTATCCGTTGTATGTTGCTACAATTGTAAATGATCCGACTTATAGTGCTGGAGATTGTGTGTTGGCTAATTTTACGGTCGATTTTGATTCGGCGGATAATGCGAATGCCAGTACAAATGGTTTTTATGTGGCGACAGGAGCTGCTTCTTCTCCATTAGCAAAATATGATTTGAGTTATTCTCCTTTGGACTCAATGGCATTAGATAATGAATTGCTTTTGTCTGGTTCCGAAAGTGCATTGTTATTTTCTAATAATTATAAGAGAATCGTTGTTATTCCTACTTTTACATCTGTGTTGACGGATCAGAAGAACACATATATAATGTCGATGGATTCTAATCAAGAACCTGAAACTGTTGATGGAACGGACCGTGTTTATACGTTGTGCTTACGTGCTCAAAAGCGGGAAGAAGGGAAAGCACCAACCATTAGCAATGCTATGGACCCGATCGCTGTTGAAGGAGGTACATTATATTCTATGTTGAAAGGAAAAGAATCGGCAGCAGGGAAGAAGATTGTAAGTTATCGTGTGAAGTATCCTTTGACATTCAACGCAGATTCGACAAAGATAGCGACTTGGGGGTATTCTAAAATTTCTCAATTCTCGATTGAGGAAGCTACAAATTAATATTCCATATCTTGCGCTTGACGCAGGATCGCATTAAAATCGGCCGTATAAACATTAGATCGATAAGGCTAGTTTTTTGTGATCTTGAGTCAAGCATGGAAACAAGGGGATTTAATGCACCTCCATAGTTTTTGGCAATGCTTTTATCATAATAATATCCCAATATTTAATGAGTTTCCCGATGCAGCATATTAGACTGATTGACTACCAATGGTTTGAAACTTAAACGGTAGGAAAGTCTGATTTTGCTCTTTATTCTTCGCTGAACTTTTGCAAAGATAATGCGTTTTTCCGGTACAAGAAAACAAATGAAAAGACTTTGATAAAAAAGGTGGTTTTTGGTGCAAATTTGCCAGTCGTGCTATGAGGTTTACGGAAGATTTTGCATAGAATTTCATTGCTGGTGAAAAGAAAAAATATCCAGCAGGCTAATTTTCTTCTCTCCCTCTATTTGACTCAACTTTATTGCCCGTGTATATAATAACGGTCATTAAAGTCAAGTTAAGCATGGAGTCATATCTTTTTCTTTTGGCAAGCAAAATAGTTCTTTGGTATGATGAGTGTATGATGAACAATTTGCATTGTTTGTTGATAGGTGTACATGATGCTTACAAACAACATTATAGCATTTAGTTTTTGGAAGTTTTTGCTCAAAATAGATTAGGTATATGGTTAATTATGCCAAGATATGCATTTTACTATGTGTAATACATCATTAAGTAAATAAAAAGTATTACTTTTGCATATTATATGATAGGTTGATTATTGCAAAGTCATCAACATAGTTGCTTTGCACCTTAAATTGATGTAGTAATGGCAAAGAATACAATGGGTACAAAGTTGCCTCGAAAATTGGAGCAGAAGATGCAGATTGTAGGTGAGCAGATTAAGTTGGCTCGCTTACGTCGGAATCTGAGTGTGGCTCAGGTGGCAGAACGGGCTACCTGTTCACCGCTTACTGTGTCCCGAATAGAAAAAGGGATTCCTACTGTTGCAATAGGGATTTATCTACGTGTTTTGTATGCATTGCAACTTGACGATGATATTTTATTGCTTGCCAAAGAAGATAAAATGGGAAAAGCTTTGCAAGATTTGAGTTTGAATACAAGGGACCGAAAAAAGTGATATGGTGCATATCCTCATATTTGTAAGTTAAGTATGTTTTTATGAGGATAAAATAAATAGTTAAGTCTCACTTAGAGTCAAGCTTGTTTAGAATGATTTTGAGGATATACTCTATATGGCTCATACTGAATTGAAGACAGGAATAAAATAAGTACATTTGAAATTGAAAAAAATACAATAGAAGCACTATGAAAATAGCTATTTTACATCTTTCAGACATGCATATTGATAGTGATAACTATCAGTGGTTAATGAAGAAAACACGACAGATAGTTTCTGCTGTTTGGAATGACTTTTCTGAATGTGGAAAAATTATAATTGTCGTATCGGGTGATATTGCCTATTCTGGCAAAAAGGAACAGTATGATTATGCAAAGGACTTTTTTAAAGCACTTTTAAAGGAGTTCGCACAAAAAAAATTAGGCAATACTGAATTGGATAACAAAATTATATGTGTTCCAGGTAATCATGACTGTAACTTTGGAATAGATGATAATGCAAGAAAGATGTTACTTGCATCGTTACGTTCAAATGCAGGAATGGTGGATAATAGTGTATATGATGTAATATCTGCTGTTCAGAATGACTTTAAAGAATTTGCAAAGAATGCAATGATTGACAAAGGGTTCATTCTTTCAATAAATAATAATGTAACAGTCAATGTAGGTGATAAAACTATTCTTTTTAGACTTTACAATACAGCATGGATGTCAAGTCTGAAGGAAGAGCAAAATAGTATTGTAATGCCGTTGGAGATGATTAATTCAGAGAGTATTGATGCAGATTTGGTAATTTCGCTTTTTCATCACAACTATTCATGGATTACGCCTTCGTGTGACGATAATAAGAATCGTTTTAGAAAGCACATCATGAAGACTTCTAACATGGTATTATATGGTCATGAGCACACTCCTTCATCATCACAAGTTATGGATCACTACGAGAGTGAAATTGTCAATGAAATTGAAGGTGGTGCATTGTGTTTTTCTCGATCAGGATGCACAAGAGCTTCGTCTTTCAATTCCATCATATTGGATTTAGATTTGTATGAATGCATTGTACAATCATTTGATTATAATGACGGCATTTATTCTAAGAAAAAAGAGAGATTAGTGAATCTAAATCGGGAAAGGAAGATGGATGAATTTCGTCATGATGCAGATTTTTTGAAATCATTAAAGAAAATGTCCATTCCTATTCATAATAGTGAGAATGTGAAAATGACACTCAATGAGTTCTTTGTGTATCCTGACTTGGAGCGGATAAATACAAAACAACTAAAAGTTGATGAGGATTTTACAGATAGTTCTTCAATTATAGAGGATACACAATATCAGCTTGTGATGCTTGAAGGTGATGACCAGTGTGGGAAAACAAGCTTGCTGAATATGTATTACCTCAGGTTTGTTGACAAATACATGTATCCTATTCTTATTAAAGGAAAAAATCTTATCAACGACAATCTTGACAAGATTATCGGGAAAGCGTTTAATGAACAATATTGTAGTGAAGATCAGGAAAAGTACTTGCAGAATAACAAGGAAAGGAAGATTCTTCTTGTAGATAATTTGGATGAATCTAAGTTAAATGATACAAACAAAAAAAGGATTATAGACCAATTTTTAAATAGATTCAATAAGGTCATTATCACTACCAAAGAGAATGAAAATGTGGCTTCGTCATATTTTCTCATGGAAAAGAAGAATACATTGGCTGCACGTATTAAGCCTCTAGGGCATGTAAAAAGAAATGAACTAGTAAAAAAATTTTATACTACATATGAAGTGAATGCATCTCATTCACAAAAACAGGCATTTTTGGAACAAGTAAAGACTGGATTCGATATGGTGGAGAATTTTCTTGGTAAGGAATATATCCCTTCTTATCCTATTTATATTCTGTCTATTTTGTTATCCAATACCAAGATGCGAAGCAGCTCTTTGGAACAAACTTCATATGGTTATTGTTACGAAGCTCTGATAACTTGTGCACTAATGACATGTGTGGATGATAAAGCAAAGATTGACCGGTACTATAATGTTCTGACAAATCTGGCCTATTGTATCTATCAGAAAAATGGTAGACCTATATCAGAAGATGATTTTAGAGAATTCTATGATAAGTATCAAGAGGTTTATTACTCACAAGGATATAATGAAGTTAAGAGTAATCTATTAAAATGCAATTTATTGCGTTGTACTGACGATTATTATTACAAGTTCTCATATAACTATATCTATTATTTTTTGGTGGCCAAATATATGGCAGACAATATGCATTGCAAAACTGGGGTAGATGATATTATGAATTTGTGTGAGAATATTCATGATGATCAAAAGGCTAATATTTTAATATTTATCGCACATCATATAAAAAATCCACAGTTCGTAGAGGCAACGCAACTTGCTTTAATGTCAGCTTTGGATAACCAGAAACCGGTATCATTAAGTAAAGATGACGATTATTACAAACTACTCAATGAAATTTGCGAAAGTCTGAAGCAAGAAATCATAAAACCGACTGAACAAATAGATCCAGAGAAAGAACGAGAGAAAATACTGAAGAGACGCGATGAAAACGAAAGACTCGTATCTAATGAAAAAGTGAATCCTAATAGTCTTCCCATTGAGATACAAAATATGAATAAGTCGTTGCGTTCTATTGAAGTGGTTGGTCAAATCGTTAAGAACAGACAGGGCTCACTGCCAAAACCTGATATAAAGACCATGGTGATGGAGATGTATGGAGCAGCTTTCCGTACAATAGGTTATTTCGGAGCTATTATCGAATCAGAGAGAGAGCATGTCGTTGAGGATGTTATTAATAACAAAAATGAAGGAGCGTCTAATAATGAAATTATTAAAAAGATAGATTCTTTCTTTGAACTTACTTCCTTAAATTTCTGTTTATTTGTATTTTCAAAAGTTATTAATGCTGTAGGTAGTAAGGAGTTAAGGTCTACTTTTTCACAAATTGCAGAGGAAATTGGAACTCCAGCTGCAAAGTTGGTATCTTTCTCGATTATCAGTTGTTTCTCAAAGATTGCTATTCCAGAATTGGAAGACTTAGTTGAGGATTTAAGAGACAATCCTGTTGCAATGAGTATTATTCGTGCACGAGTGCGGTCGTACCTGTATAATAACCATGTAAATTTTTCAGATAGACAAAAAATCATTAATACCGTAAATCTAAATCCACGAGATAGCCATATTGTAGCTAACAAACCTTCTCGAAAATCGCGATAAATTTATTCAAAATATGGTATTTTGCACATTATAATGAGTTGATTATGGCAAAAAATACGATGGGTACTAAACTTCCCCGAAAATTGGAGCAAAAGATGCAGATTGTAGGAGAGCAAATTAAGTTAGCTCGCTTGCGTCGGAATCTGAGTGTGGCTCAGGTGGCAGAACGGGCAACCTGTTCATCGCTTACTGTGTCCCGAATAGAAAAAGGGATTCCTACTGTTGCAATAGGGATCTATCTACGTGTTTTGTATGCATTGCAACTTGACGATGATATTTTATTGCTTGCCAAAGAAGATAAAATGGGAAAAGCTTTGCAAGATTTGAGCTTGAAAATAAGAGAACGTGCATCCAAGAAAGAATAATCTATGAAAAAGTTGTATGTATATGCCGATTTCGATTGGCTCAAAGAAGTGGAACTCATTGGCGAATTAGGCTATGAGTCTCTTCGTGGTGCGGACAGCTATAGTTTTACGTTCAATAATGAATGGTTAAGGCAGCACAGCGGTCTGTTTTTGAGTGACGACCTGAATAATTACCCGGGACAACAATATACACAACCGGACAAGGATATATTCGGATGTTTTTCCGATGCTTTGCCGGATCGTTGGGGACGTACTTTGTTGTTGCGTCGTGAGCAAATTACAGCGGCGGAAGAAAAACGACCGGTACGGAGATTATCATCTTTCGATTTCTTGACTGGTATCGATGATTTCTCCCGAATGGGTGGATTCCGTTTTAAAGAAACCCCTGATGGTGAATTTATAAATGTAAGTGAATCGCTGAAAATCCCACCTCTGACAGATATTCGGGAGTTGATTTCAGCCAGTGCTGAGATTGAGAAAAGCGAAGAAAACAATATGCTCCCCGATAAGAAATGGATTGCACAACTTGTGCAACCTGGGACATCATTAGGAGGTGCAAGACCTAAAGCCAATGTGATTGATACAGATAAAACCCTTTACGTGGCAAAGTTCCCGTCTCGCAAGGATGACTATAATGTAGGACTTTGGGAGCATTTCAGTCACTTGCTTGCTACAAAAGCAGGAGTAAACGTAGCAAAAACCAAAGTGCTGGCAACTGGAGAAAAATATCATACATTGCTGTCACAACGTTTCGATAGAACAAACGATAGCAAACGTATTCATTTTGCATCTGCTATGACCTTATTGGGATTAAGTGATGGAGATAATGCAACTACCGGGCATGGTTATCTGGATATAGTCGACTTTATTATTCAGAGCTGTACCGATGTAGAGCGAAACCTGCAGGAACTATACCGTCGTGTGGCTTTCAATATTTGTATCGGCAATACTGATGACCATTTCCGCAATCACGGTTTTCTTTTGACTGCAAAAGGATGGACATTGTCGCCGGCATACGATATGAATCCAACGCTGAATGAATATCAAAGTCTGCTCATCTCATCAACTTCCAACAAGGCAGATTTAATTATCTTGCTTGATGCCTGCGAGGATTATATGCTTAATCGAAACACTGCGGAGAAAATTATTTTAGAGGTGATTGAAGCGATAAAAGGATGGCGCGAATTGGCAACACGATTAGGAATTTCCAAGAGAGAAATGGATATGTTTTCAGGAGTGTTTGATAAACAATATGATTGTATTTAATTTCTTAATTCACATTTGATAAAGAAGAAATTACCATGAGTGGCGGATATTTTGATAGGAGCACATATGCAATGTGTGAGATTGCAGATACTATTGAGCGTGATATAGCAAGAGCCTTACAGCCAAAGCCGGAAAAGGTTTATGAAAACTATTGGACTATTTACGAGAAAGATAGCTTTGGCTCATACCATAGCTATAAGGACTACATAAGTTTTGCCAGTTATGAAGATGCGGAATCTTTTCTTCTAAGAGATACAACTATCGTTAAGGCAGAACAAAAATATGTAGACCGACAATTCTTTGGTGATGGGGTGATATTCCAATCAACAACGCGATATATGTCTGACACTTCTGACGGCGAACAGATTCCGGTGTTATACTCAATCCATCATTGTTATTATGACCGCTATCCCGATGAAGCTGATGTGTTGGAACTGTCAGTTGAGACGATAGATGCAATGACAGAGGCTTATCGGCAAATTCGTATAGCAGAAATATATGCAACTCGCGTAGATCGGATGATGAGTGGCGATGACAGCGAAGAGAGTTTCCGTGAACGAATTAAGGAAGACTTGGCAGAGTTTGAAAAGGAATATGCTGCTAAAGACTGGACTTTTCTTGATGAAGATGAGGTATAACCATAATGCAATATTATTTTATACTTGAAATATGTTGTATAGTCTGTCATAATGTTAAAGTAGGATATTGAAATGGCAAAGATTAAATACCTCTTCGCCCTAAACGACAACGGACAAATAATTGGCATTGCTGATATCATTCAAAACGTGCTGATTCTTTTCAAATCAAATATTATAGTCTGTCTGCTTGGTAATGCTCACAAATTTGTTTAACTTTGCACATAAATGTATATGTAAATTCAATGGAAAAGAAAGAGTACAGAAATCGCATCCGGGTCATTTTAGCCGAGAAGATGATTACAAATACTTATTTGGCAGAACAGCTTGGCGTGTCAAAAATGACAATTAGTCGCTGGTGTACCAATACCACACAGCCAAGTGCACCGCAATTAATTGAGATTTCTCAGATATTGCAGTGCGATTTGAAAGATTTATATGAAACAGTAGAGGCAGAATAAATGGCAACAGTAAAAAAAGACATAACAGAAGTTTCTGACAAAATAATCAAAGTAAAGAAAATCGTAAAGAAACGGGCTGAACGACTCAAGGAAAAAGAATTGTTGCAAACACCTATCTCTGAAGGCGTTTCTTGGAAGGATTTAAAATTTTCTCATCCCGAAAGGACTGTACGTATTGGTACTGTCTTTAGTGGTATTGGAGCCATCGAACACGCTTTTCAAAGGCTTGGGTTGAAACATCAGATAATGTTTGCTGGCGACATTGAGCCTAAATGTAAACAAAGCTACTTTGCTAATTACTCCATCAAAGAAGAGGATTGGTTTGATGACATTAGAAATTTTGATGCAACCAAATATTTACATCAAGTGGATTTTGTCATAGGTGGGGCTCCATGTCAAGCGTTTTCTATGGTTGGTCATAGACTAGGTTTTGAAGATGCACGTGGTACTTTATTTTATGAATTTGCACGAGTTGTAAAGGAAACACAACCAAAAGTTTTTCTTTTTGAAAATGTAAGAGGTTTGTTAAATCATGATAAAGGACGGACCTGGCAAATTATTCATGATATCTTCGAAGAATTAGGGTATGATGTAAAGTTCCATGTGTTAAATAGTTGTGATTATGGTATACCGCAGCATAGAGAACGAGTATATTGCCTAGGTTTTAGACAAAAAACAAAATTTGAATACCCAGCACCAGTACCTTTGGAATATATAATGTATGATTTCTTGGAGGATTACATTGATACCAAATACTTCCTAAAAGAGAAAGGTGTCAAATTTGTAACTAGCCATAAGAATAGAGATAAAAGCTATACCCAAATCAATGGAGATATCCAATTATGCCAAAAGCGGAATCAACAGTTCAATTGGCATGGTGATTTTGTATATCATCCGGATTCTGAGCTAACGCCAACAGATGAAGCTTTTGATGAATTTATTTTTGATGTAAAAGACGTTGAGGAAAAATATTATCTTTCTGAAAAAGTTGCGAAATATGTACTCGCAGGTGGAACAAAAAAATTTAAGACTTCAACAAAAACAGATTTAGATATTGCTAGACCTCTTTTACAATCTATGCATAAAATGCACAGAGCAGGAGTTGATAATTATGTTACTCATAAAGGCAGAATAAGAAAGTTAACCCCAAGAGAGTGTTTGCGTTTGATGGGATTCAAAGATTCTTTCAAAATAGTGGTTTCTGATACTGCTATGTACCAACAGGCTGGTAATAGCATTGTCGTAGATGTGTTAATCGCCTTATTAAAACAAATGGATATAACTCAATATGGAACAGATTTATAAAAGCAAAATGCAAACTGTTGGTTATGACCAAAACGTCTGTGATATCTTTGTTAATTGGGAAGATGTTAAAGATGAACTGTTAATTCCTGAACGAAAGAAAGGAAGTGGTAACGGAACTATTCATGTGTTTTTAGGGGCAGCTGATGAAGAACTCCGTAAAGAGTTCCCTCAGTATTATGCTTCCGTGCAAAACGAGATAGATGCCGCTAATGGGGCAATCGAAATAAAGCACTATTTTTTAAAAAGTAATATCATAAGTATGCTAGGATATGTATGCCAATACAATCATGAACATCATTATGATATTGCTGCACAAGTTGAAGAAATTTTAAATTTCATCGCGCAATCAACTGCTACAGAAGAAATGATTTCTACGAAATCATTATTCAAATTATCAACTGGAGCAACAAAATTGCGACCATATTTTAAACAATTCGAAAGTAATGGGGTGTTTGCTAAAATAATTAGGAAAATACTTCTTCCCAACTCTGCATATAAAATTTCGTTGTATAAGAACAACAATAATGAGTATGCTGCATTTTGGTTGATAGGTTTTGATAATATATCAGATTTTGAAGTGGATTCAAATATTGAATATTTAGCGTCCACAGTTAATATAGAACCAACGTGCCGCCAAATTATTTATTATGGTGCTCCTGGTACTGGCAAATCCCATAAAATAAAGGCACAACTTGAAGGTGTTCCAAAGGAGAATATATTCAGAACCACATTCCATCCGGACAGTGATTATTCAACCTTTGTTGGAGCATACAAACCGACAAGAGGGAAACGTCCTTTGTATGGTCTGTTCGGAAAAGATACTGTCAGGATGAAGGATGGAGAAGACTTATTTGAGGATATGATAACCTACAAATTCATTCCTCAGTCATTCCTTAATGCCTATATCCGTGCGTATCAGACAGACGAGAATGTCTATCTAATAATAGAAGAAATCAACAGGGGTAATTGTGCCCAAATATTCGGCGACTTGTTCCAACTCCTTGACAGGGATGAAAACGGTATATCAGAATATACAATCAAGGCTGATGCTGATTTGAAATCTTTCTTGGAAGAAGAGCTTGGCGAAGACAATCCGGGTATAAAAGATGGAGAACTTTGTTTGCCATCAAATCTCTATATCTATGCAACCATGAATACTTCCGACCAATCTCTATTTCCGATAGACAGCGCATTCAAACGTCGTTGGGATTGGGAGTATGAACCTATCAAGTATAAAAATACTGATTGGAAAATTGTCATTGACGGTACAGAATATTCATGGACTTCATTCCAAAGAAAAGTCAATGACAAAATCTTGAGTGCAACCAGTTCTGAAGATAAGATGTTGGGCGATTATTTCGTAAATCCATCAGATGGAGTCATTACTGAAAAGGTCTTGTTGAACAAAATATTATTCTATCTGTGGAATGATGTCTGTAAGGATGGAGAGGGGGATATATTTAAAAATGGTGAAACAGAAGAAGTTACGTTCTCTGAATTGTACGGTAATGTAGGCAAACAGAAACTTATTTCCATGATGGATTATCTCAATATTTTCAAATTCGAAAACAATGAAGATGATATTGATGATAACGATGATTCTGAAATAGAAGCTGGCAATATGGGGAAAGATATGACTCGGTATTCAATAAATGGTGTTGGTAAATATGCAAAGAAAAATTTAGCAGCTGAACTGGTAAAATTGTATATCACACAGAACCCCACTTTGTCCGCTTCAGAAGTAGTTGGAAACTGGAAGTCTTTAGGGAAATTTGTTTCTCATTTTGTAGAGACGCAGGAAGAATATGATACTCGAACAGATAAAGAGCCAAGAGTTAGAGTCCTTATGTGCAATAATGAGAATATTTATGTTTCCACCAATGGTTGGGGAGGACAAGGTATTATGGATAGTCTAATAAGTGCTATTCCGGAGAGTTGGAATCTGAAAGTAGAAAAACTACAATAATCTATCGATGCTGCTGTTTATTGAAGGATACCCATATATTCTGAATGACATAGTTAAAGATGATCTGACTGTCAGAGATGTGCTCAAGGATGTCGTGTCCGTACCTGTAAAGGAGGACAAATATTCATTTGGGTATGTCGGGTATTGCTATAGCAAGGCGGCAAAAGATGTTGTATTCTTTTTGCCCAAAGTCGTATTGACAGGCGAGATAAACGAGGAAAGTGGGGATGATACGATATTCGGTGCTTCGCCGCAGGAAATAATAGACTTTGAGTCCGATATGGTAAAAGCCAAGTTTACGGAAGAAGGCTGTAAGGAATACAAGGAATTCCTGTCTACACTTTCGATTTGGATATACCGGACGATAAGCGTATATAAACAGGCTCACAACGACAATATACTTGAAAGCAAGGAATACCAGTCCGAAAGCAGAGGGCGAAAACAGAAGCACAACACTCTACTTGATGTGATTATAGCACTGAGGGATTTCAACGGAAACAATCAGGACTATTTTACATTTGTGGCCAAGAACGTGCATTCCGGTTATAACAAAATCAACTGGAACAAAACCATTACTTCATCGCAAGCCATCATACAAAGCGGAAGCCCTGTTTACATCGAGCCTGTCAACAGGAAAAAAATGGTGAACTTTGACGAAGAGCTGCTTGTCATATATTTCTCCATTTTGAATTACATCCGAGAGACACATGGTTTCTCTTTTGAAATCAATATCCAATATCCGCTTATCAGTTGTGACAAGTTGAAGAAGTCTTATATTGACAGGAATCTTGGATGCAGAAGACTGAAACAAATCAAGTACAAGTATTTCTCGGACAAGGCTCTCAGAATATGGGATTTGTGCTATGCTTTCTTTGACAGGGAATATAAGATTGCGATGAACAGGCAGGCGGAAGACTATCTGCTGGCGAAAGATTTCGAGCACATCTTTGAAGTCATGATTGACACTTTGGTAAGCGGTAATGACAAGCAAAATCTGCCGAAAGAACTGACGGAGCAAAGAGACGGCAAACTGGTGGATCACTTGTTTGTAGGGCAAAGCCTGATTGAACAATCTGACTTGGCTTCCGAACTCACCTATTATATTGGAGATAGCAAGTATTACAAACGTTCCAAGAATGACAGGACACAACTTGGCGATAAATCCATTTATAAGCAATATACATACGCCAGGAATGTCATTCAGTGGAACATGAATCTGTTTTTGGACGGTGACGGCAACGGGAAACATCCTCAGTTAAGAGATGCATTGACTGAAGGGTATAATCCCATCCCCAATTTCTTTATCAGTGCTCGGATTCCCAATAAAAAGTCTGGAGGAAGCAAATTCCTGTCCTTTGATGACAGAGAATTGAAAGCACAGGATGGTGGGGTACAGCTGAACCGCCAGTTTGAAAATCGCTTGTTTGACAGAGACACGCTGTTGTTGTGCCACTATGATGTAAACTTCCTGTACATCGTATCCTTGTATGGCCGCAGCAATAAGAGTGCACAAACTGCATGGAGAGAATATGCCCGAAAAGAATTTAGGAATAAGATTCAAGGCACTCTCAATCGGCTCTACACATTCAGAACTCTGCAGCCACGTGACGGCATGGATTGCTATCAGTTTATTCAAGACAATTTCCAACGGCTGAATGGTAAATTGTATCGACCGAAGAGTGATAGTAATTATCTGATTCTTGCCTTGATGAAGGATGAAGATTCCGATATATGGAACTCTCTCAAAATAAAATCTGCAACGATAAAAAGCGAAACGGCTCAAAGTAAAGAGCTTTTGGAAACTTTACAGACACATTTCCATGTCAGTGATCCGTTTGAACTTGAAACAGAGTTCCATGTTGATAGCATTGACAAGGTCGGCACTTTGGCTCAACAACCGAAACAGGAGATTCGGAATATTTTGACTGGATTGGTACGAAGAACCGATGGTGATTATTCAGATTTTGACAGCCATATAGCAAAAAACTATACGATGGAGAAGATACCGACATCTATCAATGTGATGGATATAAGATATTTCTTGCCTATGGTTGGTGGAGATATTGACGGTTATTATAAAGTGGAGAAAGTGTATTTTGGCACAAAGAACGGAAAGCTATGCTTGAAGTTGAATCTATCCTCCTTTATTTCATTGGGCAGCAGTCGAACTCCTATATATCGTGTTAAAATGCAGCCGGGAGAGTTGATTTCCAACGATTTGATGGTGAAATTATACAAACAAAGGATTTAGTTAATACAGATTAAAAACGGTGGATATGGCAATTGATACACTACTTCCTAAGAAAATAGATAAGTCAGAAGCATCATATAAGTCAGTCGCTGAATTAAATGATGCTTTGTCTATAGCAGAAAAAGAGCATATAAGAAACATCGCTCTAACCGGTCCTTTTGGCTCCGGAAAAAGTTCCGTGCTCATTACTCTCATGGAAGATTTTGCCAACGAACATAAATTTCTATCTATATCATTGGCAACTCTGCAAGCTAATGAGGAACAAATAGCTTCTGACGAAAAACAGGATATATCAGCCGAATTAACAGATGCAGAAAAAGAAAAGCGTATCGAAAATCTTAACCGCAAAATCGAATATAGTATTCTGCAACAAATCATTTATAGAGAAGAAACGCGTACTGTACCAAATTCTCGTTTTAGAAAAATTGTACATTTGTCGAATCGTGAACTGATAAGATATCCGCTTTGTTGTGTATTGACATTAGTCTGTTTTCTCATCTTATTTGAGCCGAATTTCGCAAGAGTGGATTCACTCTATGATTTCTTCAGTTGGGGTAGCATATGGAATACAATTTTTGATTTAGCCGCTTCTGCTTGGCTTTTGTTTGTATTATATGTGATTGCCCGTTATGTCTTCAAATCATATAGCAATTCAAAACTGAATAAGTTAAATTTGAAAGAGGGCGAAATTGAAGTTATAGAAGATAACTCTATATTTAACAAACATCTTGACGAAATTCTGTATTTTTTTCAGGTAACGGATTATAATGTCGTAATCATTGAAGATTTGGACAGATTTGGGACACCGAATATATTCTTGAAACTGCGAGAACTTAATCAGCTTATCAATGAATCCAAGATAGTTGGCCGACATATCACTTTTATCTATGCTATTAAAGATGACATTTTTAAAGATGAAGAAAGAACAAAGTTCTTTGACTTTATCACAACGGTAATACCTGTAATCAATCCTTCGAACTCAAAGGATAAGCTCAAATCTGCACTTGAGGCAAAAGGATGCGGAAACGATGGTATTAGTGATGAAGATCTGTCTGAAATGGCATTTTTCATTCAGGATATGCGTATTCTGACCAACATTGTAAATGAATACAAACAATATCGTGATAAGTTGTGTGAGGCAAGTGATTTTCAGCTTAATAAGACTAAACTGTTGGGAATGATAGTTTATAAGAACTATTATCCCCAGGATTTTGCATTGTTGCATCGAAGGGATGGAAAAATTTACAAGTGTATCAGCAGTAAATCTAATTTTATTCCTCTTGCTTTAAAAGCTATTGAGGAATCTGAAAATGCCCTGTCTAAAAAAGAACAAATCTTCAAACAGGATGCAAATCTAAGCAAAACTGATTTGAGGCGGCTGTTTTTATTCCATCTCAGACAGAAATATATTTTAGATATAGTGTCAATACATTTAAATGGTAATTTCTATGACTTAGAACAAATAGCTGTTGATGAATTGTTATTTTCGAAGTTGTTGGAGATACAAAATATTACATATCGATATGAGCAAGGATATTCTTGGACTAAATCAGCAAAGATTGATTTTGTGAGAATAGATAAGGAAATTGATTATTCCGCGCGTATACAATTGTTAGAGAATGGCTCAGCTTATTTTTCAGAGGAACACAGACGTATTCAACAAGAAAAAATCAAAGCGAAATCTTTGAGATTAAAGGAGCTAATAAAGAAATACAAATTAGGAGAAACACATGAATATAAGAGCCTCGGACTAACTCCGATGATGAATGTGTTTATCCGCAGAGGTTACCTTGATGAAGATTACTACGATTATATATCATATTTCTATGAAGGAATGGTTTCATTGGCAGATAGGGAACTTTTGTTATCAATGAAAATTGAAGAGGGACAATCGTATGAATACCATATAGACAAGATTGAGAATTTTGTCAAGGAATTGAAGGATTATATGTTTGAGAGTGATGCCATTCTCAATATTGATTTACTGGATTATCTAGCCTCTCATAATCTTCAGAGTTATAAATTTGAACATGTTATGATGCGATTGGAGCGAGATAAAGCACCGTTACAATTCTTATCCCAGTATTATTCTGAAGGCAAGCAACAAGGTGTGGTCTTCAAGCACTTTATTGAATATACAAATTCATGGAATAGCATAATTAGTTGGACTAATCCGGTCGAAAGGGACAATCTCATTGAGGCATATCTAAAGTTCTGTCCAAGTTGGGGACAGATACAACAAAAATGGCTTAATAATAACTATAATTTTTTGGTTGAACATAGTGAAGGGATCACGTTGGATAAATCTCTGATTTTGGTAAAGGCGAGCCGATTTGTCAGTTTATGCAATGGTTCTGAGGATTTGCTTGATTGTGTTATCGAGAATGATTGTTACGAAATTAATCTTGAGAATCTGTGTATTATAGCGAGGAGGCTTCATCCCGAAGACAAAACTTTATCTGTCGAAAATCTAAATTATACTCGTATAAAGGAGACAAACAATGATTCTTTCATTGACTATATTGAGAACAATATATTTTCTACAATTCAATGTCTAAAGGATAAATACCAAGATGAAAGCTCAGAATCTTTGCTGTTTCTCTTGAACAATACGGATATAGATGCAGAGGTTAAAACCAAATATTTAACAGGTCAACATAATCATATTGATGATTTTGCGAAAATAGATAATGAGGAAATGTATGCTGTTGCTGTAAAATCCAGTATATTGTTGCCAACTTGGAATAATGTGTCATTCTATTATGAGCATAAAAAGGGAATGAGTGATGAGTTGATTTCATTTATTAATTATTATGTGACAGAGTTGTCAGGTGAAATATGTTCTAATGATTTAAGTAATAAAAATGATCTATATGTATCTTTATTTGGCAGCAAAATGTTGAATATAGGCAATTATAGGAAGTTATTAAAATCATTCACCGGACATTTCCCGGATATTGACAAGTTACAGAATGTAGGACAAGATAGACTGATGATTCTTGTAGAAAACAGGCGAATTTCATCCAATCCGGATGCCTTCGCTTCACTTCTAGTAAATATTTCTAAAAATGAATCTTTAAAGTTAGAATTGGTTGCATATGTGATTTCTGCTGGACTTAATGACCATAATGCAATAACACATCTATTGACTTCCGTTGGAGGTGATTATATTGAAGTGTGCAATCAGGATAAAAGAGCCAAATTGTCAGACAATTCCTTGAACAGACAATTGTTGGGAACATTGCAAAAGGTTGGATATATCTTGTCCTATCAACCTGACAAAAATGATAAAGATAAATTGAAGGTATATCATAAGACGAAAAGGGATTAATTATATATTCAAATATAATAATTGTAAACACTACGAATTAGTAATCTTATATTGACAAGAAATTATGACTGATAAAGAACATATATTTGGTGACTTGAAAATGACTCAAGGTACTTCTGATTATTTTCAATCCGATTCTGATTTTGAGTCTAGGCTTTCTATACTTAAAGATAAGATTAGGGAGTTCTTTAATTTAAAAAATGTCAACTTTCTTTTTGGGTCTGGTACAAGTAATGGAGCGATTCCGACAATGTCCTCACTTTATACTTCGCTCTCCTTTACTGATGAAGAGAAAGACTTGAAAACCGAGTTTAACAGTATTGCTACAAAATGTGAAGGTAATCTAGAAAAATGTCTGACAGTAATGTATGCAGCAAGAACTCATTATCAAGGAATAAACCTCACAGATAAGAAACAACAAGAAAAAATAGATGCTCAGTTGATGCTTTATGAATCCATGATAGAAAAAGTCGAAAAGCATATATTCAACAGCATTAATATAAGATTTGACAAAGATGAACATAAAAAGGTTCTCGAGTACTATAAGACTTTCTATCAAAAGTTGGCTTTAAGAACTAAGGATAATTCCAGGATTAGAGTGTTTACGACAAATAATGATCTGTTTAGTGAAACGGCTCTTGACGCCTTGAACATTCATTATATTAATGGCTTTAGTGGAGGACTTCACAAATACTTTAATCCTGCTATTTTCAACTATACATGGTCTAAACGAATGGATACAAGTATAGACAAGTATGAACCAGTTGAAAATATGGTGTATTTATACAAAATTCATGGTTCTGTGAATTGGCGTGAGTCACAAAAACAGACCAATAATTATTTCGAGATAGAGGAAGTTGTCCCTTCTGAGACATTTCAGGACGGTTCTGTTCTTATCTATCCTACACCAACTAAACAGGATAAAAGCTTAGGTAGTCCATATGTCGATCTTTTTCGCGAGTTCCAAAACAAATTATTAGAACCGCATTCTGTTCTATTTGTTATTGGATACAGTTTTAGTGACAGACATGTAAATGATATCATATATAGAGCGTTGGCCACAAATTCCACTATAAATGTAGTCATTTTTGGTTCCAAGCCAGAGGATAAGGAAAGAAATGCTAAGCCTATTTTCTTTATTGACGATAAACGAATCTTTACGATTTTTGGAACAGAATATATTGATGCGGATAAAAAGGACAAAAAGGGAACTATCAATCACTTCGATTATATAGTGAATAATCTCTTGCCAAATCTTGACACATTCCAAAAAGAAGAGAACATTCTTAATAGATTTGTAGAAAATCTCAAAGCCGAAACACAAGATGAAAATAGGTAAAATCATATCTGTAGAATACGATAAATTTAGGGTGCGTTTGTTTCATACTACTCGAAATTCTACTGTCAATATTGACGGGAAGGTATACTATTTTGGCAATATTGGTAGCTATTTGAAGACTTTAAATTCTTCAGGGGAGTATATTATGTGTGAGGTCGTATCAATCATTGATTGGGTGGGGCATGAGAATCAAGTGTATAGCACATATAATCTTGATAGTTCTCGAGAAATTATAATAAAGCCGATAGGAACATTAGTGAACGAAAAGTTCTGTATGGGTGTGGGCATATTCCCTTCTTTGTATAGTGATGTGGAAATTGTGACCTTTAATGATTTGGACTTAATATTATCTTATAATGAGGGTGACGCTGTTAATGGTGTACATTCAACGATTTCCATCGGGACAAGTAAAAGTTTGATTAATTACTCTATAGAACTTGATATCAATCGTTTCTTCAATATACATTCGGCCGTACTTGGGAATAGTGGTAGTGGCAAGTCTAATACAATCGCTCATATTTTGCATGAAGTATATCGCAAGCATGGTAATGAAGCTATAGGTGCCAAAACAATCATATTCGATGCAAATGGTGAATATCCAATGGCCTTGGGAGAAGAGGCTCATTTGAATAACGAAATAGAGTCTGTTTTTTATAAGCCAAATATTAGTGACAATGGTGTACACAAACGATTTGTATTACCATATTATTTGATGAACCTTGATGAATGGCTATCCTTTTTGATGGCATCGGAACGAACTCAAAAACCGTTTTGGGATAGGGTGCTTCAAGAGAGTTATAAGTTTTACAGCATTTTCAATGCTGACAAAAGAAACGACGCTCATCGATTTGCCAATTATATCAAATGGAAATTACGGCAAATGCTATTCAATATTGTAAGCAGAATAGATAGCGATACCTCCAAGATGACAGCGGCAAAAGGAGCTGTTGCCACGCTTAGACAAACATGCAATAATAGCCTTGATGATGATGTTGATAATAATGTCTTGACAGATCTTGCTAACTTCCTCAATGCTTGTAACGATTTGTGTGTTATTAATTTTGGCAACAATAATGACTCATTATCCAATGCACTTGATCTTTTTACTGCAATAGATAGTGAACCGAAATATGTATGTGTCATAAAATATAAAGACCATTGCGATACCAAACTTTCAGATACCGTAACGGAAGGAGCATTTCGACAAATCGATGAAAATGATGCCTTGTTGGTAGACCAGAACAAACTTATGCCGGGTAAATACTTTGACTATCACTATCTGCGAACTGCGGTTGATATGGTACTTTTGGAGGAAGAAGCCCATGGTAATCTGCATATTAGAGACTTCACATCTACGTTGATGAGTCGGTTGGATTTCTTTCTTTATAATCCAGAGTGTGCGTTTATGCGTATTGATACTCCAGATTATCAAGATTACAATGACTACTTAGAAAAAATGTTTGGCATCTCAGATTCTGAGGGAAAGAGCAAACAACTTATTACTATTGATTCTAGTGAAGTGGGAACAGATGCTTTGGAATTGATGACAAGTGTCGTATCTCGAATGGTGTTCGATTACAGAAAATATAAGTTTGGAGAATCGCGACAACAGAAACCAATACACTTGATTCTTGATGAGGCACACCGTTACATTCGAAAAGATGCAAATTATATAATGCGAGAGAATATATTTGAGAAAATAGCGCGAGAGGGCAGAAAGTATTCTCTTTATTTGATTATATCTTCGCAAAGGCCATCAGAGTTGTCCCAAACTGTTTTGTCGCAATGTGGAAACTATATTGTTCACAGAATTCAGAATGAAGTAGATATGAAATATATCTATTCGGTTCTACCATACTTTTGCGAAGATTATATTACAAAGATTAAACAAGCTGTACCTGGAGAGGCTTTGATTTTCGGGAATTGTGTGCCTATGCCTATTATGGTTAAAGTAGAGGAAGCGGTGCCTGCACCGAATAGCAAGAACTGTGACATCAAGATGGAATGGTTTTACAAAGAAGCCATGACTGATGAAGACAATCCGAATAAACAGAATGACTGATGTATTGACCATAGAACAGCGTCATCGTTGCATGTCTGCAATAAAGGGCAAGAACACAAAGCCGGAATTATTGGTGAGAAAGTTCTTGTTCAACCGTGGTTTTCGATATAGACTAAATCACCCAAGGCTTCCCGGACATCCTGATTTGGTTTTGCGCAAATACAGAACTGTTATTTTCGTAAACGGCTGTTTTTGGCATGGTCACGAAGGATGCAAATATTATGTTCTTCCAAAAACAAATGTCGAATTTTGGAAGAATAAAATTGAGCGTAATCGGAGTAGAGATATAGAGGAACGGCAACTGCTAACTTCGATGGGGTGGCATTGTATTACCATTTGGGAATGTCAGTTGAAACCGAAAGTCCGCCAACAGACTTTAGAGGCTTTAGAATACACGCTTTACCATATTTATCTTGAGGATAGAAGAATCAAATCATATGAGACAACTGAAGAAGAATATAACATGGTGGCAGAACCCATTGAAAGTTATGGCAAATCGAAATGAATAATTGCGAAGGTGATAATTTAAATTATGGCAAAGAATATCGAAATACGGAATAGTACAGCAGAGTTTCTTATCTTCATGCTTGAAGGCAAGGAGAATGGGATTCAGGTAATGTATAAAGATGAAACCATTTGGGCAACACAAAAGGCGATGGCGCAGCTTTTTGATGTAGGAGTACCTGCAATCAGTAAGCACCTTAAAAATATTTTTGAGAGTGGTGAGTTGGACGGAAATTCAGTTATTTCCAAAATGGAAACAACTGCTTCAGATGGCAAGAATTACGATACGACATTCTATAATCTTGACGCCATTATCAGTGTTGGATATCGCGTCAATTCTGTTCGTGCCACCCAGTTCCGACAGTGGTGTACGTTTGTGCTTCGTCAGTTTGCCATCCGAGGATATGTGCTTGATTATAAGCGAATGGAGAACGGAACTTTCTTAGGTGTGGATTACTTCGAGCATTTGCTTGCCGAAATAAGGGAGATAAGGCTGAGTGAACGTCGTTTTTATCAGAAACTGACCGATATTTATGCTACGGCTATAGATTATAACAAGGATGCTCCGACAACACGTCTTTTCTTCAAGAAGGTACAGAACAAAATGCACTATGCTGTACATGGGCATACCGCTGCAGAGTTGATTGTAGAACGAGCTAATGCGAATAAGGAACACATGGGTTTGACCACTTGGGAAAATGCTCCGAATGGAAAAATTGTCAAAACTGATGTGTCCGTAGCAAAGAACTATTTGCGAGAAAAAGAATTGGAAGAAATGGGCAGAATAGCAATGCATCGCTTGATATGGCAGAAAGTATGGCCAAGCGTCATATCCCTATGACAATGGAAGATTGGGCAAAGCGAATAGACAAATTCATTAATTTCTTTGAGAGCCCAATATTGCAGGACAGCGGAAAAGTTTCTGCCGAATTTGCCAAAGAGTTTGCTGAATCCGAGTTTGAGAAATACAGGATCATTCAAGACCGTCTTTTCCAATCAGACTTTGATAGATTTGAGGATAATAGCCTTCCTTCATTAGATATGGAATGATTACGGTGCCATTCTGAGGTTGGCAAAATCGACCTAAGGAATATGGCAGATTCGTTTCGACTGATTGGCAAGCGTTCTGACAATAGTTCTGTGTTCATTATCTAGTATCTGCATTTATGGTGGCTGATATTACTCCGGAATATCAACCTAACACTAGGAAAAGAGTTCACATAAGAGTTCATAAAAGAGTTCGTAAAAGCATTATTGAAATGCGCTTATCCGTGCCAGCTATCAAACAGAGGTTAGCCCAACCAAAACGTGATTTCGTGGAGAGTTAAGGTATTCTATAATCGCAATAAAGCCATATTCTACTTGCCTTGGATTGACAACTTCTCACGAGCACTTTATCGTTTGGGATATTGAGTTACCCTAACTCAATGGAGGTCGTATAATGAACAGGCCCAGGGTGCAATTAAGTGTGCAAATTTCGCTTTTTGTCGAGAAAGATGAGGAAGAGGCTGGTGAAAAGAAAAAGTGCTTAAATAACGCTATTTTTCATCCAATCAGCTTGCTGGAAAATTGGCACTCTCAAACGACCGCTTGGTCGCTTGGGGTATTAGGCTCCCCATACAAGATAATGTCTGTACAACGGGCAAGCCCTTGGCTTAAAAAGATAGGTTTGGGAGATAAGACGGCAACGACTGGTTTCGAGAATTATCATGAAACCAGTCGTTGCACTAAACTTTGGCTTATACAAGAATACACGCTTTGAGAATAAAGTCAAGTGGAGAGTCAATAGTGGTAATCCGGAATGAAGCGATAAATGCCACGGCTTTCCTGAACCACCATCCGTCTGTTTGTGAGAAACTTTATTGTTTCCACAATCTTGTTGTGATTCAATTTTGTTCCTGCCACTTCGTAGGCAGTGGTCAGTTCTTCTTCCAAAGCTTTATATCCCGAAATAGTCTCTTTCCCATCAAAAGCCATTTCGAGAGCCTTGCGATGGGTGGATTCGTGAATGTTCTTACCTGGGGAGAATGGTTCTTGCTTGGGCCGACCAGCACTTTTCTTGGTCGGCACATAGTCCGGCAAAAGTTCGGGAAGCGATTGGTCATTGATGTAGAAAGCGAATGGCAGGAAGTCCTTTGAGCGGGTATGCACACTTTCCACTTTGCTGATGTTGCTATCGTCCTTGTCTTTCTCGATTTGGATGACTGTTTCCGCTTTGTTATTGATTTCCGTGCCAATATGCCCACGGGCATTTTCATCGCTTTTGTTCTGATGAAGAATGGTATAGGGGGCAAAACCAAAAGTACAACTTCTTATTTAATGGGAGAAACCGCATAAAACACTGAAAGACAAATAAGAATAAGAATAAACGCTTAACTGAAGCGTCCTTGTTTAAAGTTGAATCGATTTGAATTTGATTTTAAATGAGAACGCTTTTTTGTGGGCAAATTGCATTTCGGTTTAATTTGGAGGGGACAAAGAGTTTGTAAATGGACGAATCTGATACTTCTGGCTGTATGGGTAAAGATGGGTGATAAAAGGTGCTTAAATGGACGTTTGGAGAAGTGATTGTATGGAGGCTGGTGAGCGGTTGAAATGGTCTCTTTCCTTTCCTGTTCTGTTGGGTATATTTTGAAGAAAATTTATTCAAATTATTCCATATAGTTATTATTTGGTATATTTGCGACAAAGAATATACGAAATACACTATGACAAAAGTAATCCATGTACATCTGATCTTTGAGAAAAAGAATTACTATTTCGGCTCGATTTCCGCCATTTTCGACACGTTGACAGAGGAAGAGATCGGGATCACCAAGAACAGCCTTTTGCACGCTGGAATGACCGACGGAAGTTGCAAAATGACCAAACGGGCTATGATCATCCAGTCGCATCTGATACGGAGCGGACGGTAAGGAACGAATTGGAAAGTATTACATTTGTTGTACCGTTGGTTTGTAACCAAAAATGTAATACTTTTTGTAATACTTTTTTTGTATTACATTTTCTGTACCGTTGGTTTTTGTGGGTGGGTTTGTTTGGAGGTGTGTTTAAATGGTTGTAATTTTAGGGCTAAAACGATGTAAAGACAGTAATATTATGAGCAATAATGGTAGTATGTGGAAAAGATTGATCAGAAAAACTATAGGGAAACGGGAAGAAAAAGTTCACAAAGATGACGACGTTGTTTTTGTTAACTTCGAGGTGGATCGGAAAGGTATCATCCGGACGCTTATTGACGATCATCGGGATGCGGCCCTGTATAGGCATGCTCTTTGTGCCATATACTTGAAATTGATGGGCATGTCGTCAGGTGCTACTCCTCACTATGAAGACAAAACCGGTTTTGTTCGTCCTATTTTAAAGGAAATAAAACGTTTACGAAAACGTATAGAGGAGCTGGAAACGACAGTAAAGGAATATGAAGAGAAAGGAGTCTGCATACGATGAATGTACCTGTATTATCAAAAATAAAAGCTTGGAAAGAAAAGCGCCTTAGAAAGAAAATCGTCCTAAGGCTGCTTTCAAATCCTAATTACAAACCAAGTGATTGCACAATGAATCTTGCGGAGCATATAATCTATTATATCAATAATGGTGTGTCCTACCTCGTGAAATAACAATTGGAGGTAATGGCTTATTCTCATTATCTACAGACGGAAAAACAACAGGAACACTAAAAGATATGTTTGTATTTGAGGTGTTCCCGCCTGAAGATGTCTTGTTGTTGCCAATTCCGAAAGAACCCAACATAACCCCTATTCCTGTTTTGTCTTCTGAATTAGATGTATTTGTTAATGCTATATTGAAATCAATATCATGTACAATGTGTAGTTTATTTTTCAAGTTTACATAGCTCCGATTTTCAAAGACGATATCTCTTGGATTGATTGCGCAGTCTGTATCTTTTAAAGCCTCTTGCGCATCATTAATTCCTTGTACTATCTGTATAAGTGTTTCACTTATAAAGTCTCTCAGTTCCATATATTTCTATTTTACAATTTGCGCTGATTATTGATATTCAATCATTAAAACAACCTGTGCATACTCCCCAGCACTGCATACACCTTGCGGATCATCTCAACAGGAATCTCCTGTTCGGCATATTCGGGGCTTTTGTTGGTAGGGATCAGGCGGACAAAGCCTTTTTGGTCGGCCATGCGGATACGCTTAACCGTGCGGTAGTCTTCCGTGATGATGCCGTAAATCTCTCCTGCCGGAAGATACTGAATCGGCGAGTGCATCTCCTTCATGACGATGAAGTCTCCGTTGTTTAGTTCCGGTTCCATGGAGTGGCCAGTGATGTTACACCAGATGACCCCCTCCTTGTTGTAAGGTGCGAAATTGATATAATAATCCGGGTTACGGGTTTGGTCGTTCAATACCAAATCAAAGCCTCCGATAAAATCTACATTATAATAAGGTGCGCCCTTGTATTCGTAGTTTATTTCCGGCAAAACCTCCTCTTTCCCCCCTTCCTTGTCACCCATCAGCGGCACTCCCTCGCTTTTCAGCATGGAACCACGACCGGTGAGTAGCCAATCTATATTAATATGTTCACATTTTGAAAACACTTTGTCGTAGTCAAGACTGTCTCGACTCACCCAATTAGATAAAGTAGACTTGGATATGCCCAAGAGTCCTGCTAAATCTGTGTCTTTTTGAATATTATAAGCCTCTTTTAGCCTATTCAAAACATCCTGCTTAGAATAAAAAGTTTTCATTTTGAAAATATTTTAACTGAAAACATTTTGCAGTTTTCAAAATGTGTACTAATATTGCATCGTCGTAATGAACATTACCGACGCTGTAAAGATAATAATTAATCATTAAATATTGAATATGGCAAAAGTTTTAGCGGACACAGCGATCAGAAAGAAGGTAAAGGAAATCCTTCGGTGTAGTGACAAAACGATCAGTCAGGCATTGAATTGCCGGATTGATACGGAGCTGGCAAGGAAGATCCGGGCGATGGCGATCAAGTTAGGTGGGTCGGTGAAGAAAGAGGAACGGGTAATAACGATTTAAGAGGAAGGAGGAAAAACATGGATATATTAATAACCAAATCGTATCGAAAAATCTGTTGCGAGATAAAATATGGAATAGTACAAAATTGTATAGCAACAGATGCAGTATTTCATATCGAGGCAAGAGATATAACCAAAGAAGAGGAAATGGATCTTCTAATCCGCCAGCTACAACAGTTAAGACATGAAATAGCTGACGGATGTACAAAACCAACTATTTGTCCAACAGAACATCTATGTCAAACAGAATAACATGGCCACATTGAGGGCAAACAAGTCCGAATACTTGAGGGTTTTGTGTGTTCTTGGTACGGAAATTACCATCGCTACATCCACAAACAGGACACTTTAAGCCTTTAACTTTATTGTTCAAGGCTTCTTGAAATTTAATCAAATCATTCATACTGATTAGTTTTTTGAGTTCACCTACAAAGGTAGGCAATTTAACTGAGACCGAGACTATTCCGCCTAAGAAAGCTGGCGACTTGCAAGTACCGGAGCGAGACCGGGGGCGGAGCAATTGAATTAATAATTAAAGAATGAATATGGAAACAAGAAAGAGAATTGACTACAAGGCCTTGTGCGAGGCACCGTTCAACATGGATTCCGAGTATGAGGTGAACTTCCTGATGTTGGTCTATACCGGGCGGAAGGTGGATGAACGGCCGGTGTTCCGGGTTGTGATCGCCAAGGGCGAGTGTAAGGTGTGCATAGGGGCTGCCTGCAAGGAGTTCTGGGGCATCGTCGGGTTGGATCCGGAGACGGGCGAGAGCCAGTGGTACAATTATAACGACTGCGTGAGCCTGGAAGACTGGGCGGTGTTGGACCGCCTATTGGCAAAACGGTTCGGCTGGATGGAAAAGATGGATCCGGGGCTGGTGTATGAGACGAAAGTGTTAGCGAAAGCGCAATTAGCAGAAGGTTGATCATGAAAACGAAAGTGATTCTTTACGGATGGGCCATCAGTTGGATCTTTCTCTTTGCAGGGATAGGGACAATTGAGAATGACAGAGAACTGACAGGGGCGTTGCTCTGTACGGTATGGTTCGTGTTCAGCCTGCTACTGATCGGAAACGAGAAAGCGTGCGGCGAGGAAGCGGATCGTTTCGAGGTATGGATGGATAAGGTAATGTTGTGGCTGTTAGGTGGCAGCGACAAGGATAACAATCAGGGTTTAGGTTTCAATTAAGATTGATTTAGATTGAGACACACGGCGTGTGTCTCTATCGGTACGCGGCCCGCGGAACGAGGGTGGTATCCCGGATAGTTCAGTCAGGTAGAACAATCGGAACTGGTAATCTAGAAGATATGGTCAGCGGTTCGAATCCGCTTCCGGGAACAAATAAAAAATTATAAACAAATGAGTATCGGACAAGGTGACATAATAGTGAGGACGTTCCAGAACACGCCGACGGTGTGGGTCTCAGAGCGGTTGATCTGCGATGCGCTGGGGGATAACATGGATGAGTATTTACGGGTTTGTGCTCGTTCTAAATATAAATCTTCCGTCTCCCCCTGCCACCGCATGAAAGACATCCTGCCGGTGACCGGCAAATCGTGGCGTTACGCCCGGATTGACGGCCGTTTCTATTACGATTACGACTATATCCCCGACCGGAAGGATACTCGCTATCGGTCCAGGCTGGGCGAAAAGGATATGCTGATGATGGAGGCTGACGAATTGCGCCAGCGGGAGGCGCGGCTTGCCGAGCAATGCTCGCAAAGGGGTATCGAGGAGTATGTCAAGGAGCGGATCAGTAACACCGACCTTCTCCGTTTCCGTTACTACGAGGTAAACGGTACCTGCAAATATAATAAGGACAAGGCCGGAGAACTGGCAGAAGCCATCGCCTGGGCGCGTTGCATCAAGCGGTTGGCGGCGGATGGAGGCTACAAGGCGTTCGGCTGCCGCACGAAAGAGGAGTTCTACAAGGCTTGCGCCCTGATTTTGCATAAGAAGCGGTTAGAGGGCTTCACGGTGACTACCGGCGAGAGCCTCCGGAAGAAGCTCCATTACTTCCCGGCGGACGAGTCGGAACAGTATGACTTTTTCGTCTCCGGACGCTACGGCAACGACAACGCCCGCAAGATCGGCAAGTGCAAGCTGGTGGATGAAGAAACCGGTGAAATCAAGCGGTTCGACCTGCATGAGGCGTTGATCCTGAAACTATGGATGAACTTCGGCGGCTCGGCCAAGGAGAGCAAGATCGCCCTTTGGGAAAAATATGAGCGCGACATCGACTATTTAGGCGAAAAACCGCTTAGTTATTCCACCTTCTGCCACTATACGAATATGTATAACACCAAGCAGATGACCTACCGCGAGCGGCACGGCTATAAGGCGTTCGCTTCTACCTTTCTCTCCTATATCCCTTCGGAGAAGCTTCGTTATGGCAACTCGCTTTGGTGTGCCGACGGTTCCGGGACACTTGCCTATTCCTATTTGGATAAAGAAGGCAAATTGCGCTCAATGCGCCTCTATATCATCATGGTATCGGACGTGGCGACCGGCAAAATCGTCGGTTGGGCTCCTGCATCGGTCGGGCAACACAAGGAAACCCCCGAAATGGTACGCGAGGCGGTCCTGATGGGACTGCGCGATTGCGGTAAACGTGAGATCATGGAGTTCATCAGCGATAACCACGGGGCGTTCACGGGTGAGAAAAGCAAGGAGTTTTTGGCACAGGTCTGCCGGAAGACACGCACGATCGAACCCCACAACTCGCAGGCGAACTATGCCGAAACGCAGTTCCGCCTGTTCAAAAAGACCATCCGGAGCGAGTTCAACTGGCTCGGCTCCAGTTGGGACAGCAAGGACATCGAGAATACCGCCAACGACGAATACCTCAATGCCGAGACCTTCCCGTCCTACCGGGAAGTGATCGAACAGGTCGGGCAGAAGATCGAGGACTGGAACAACCGCGTCATGCGCTGCGGCGAGAGCCGTTCGGAACTGTATGCAGAAAGCATCCATCCGGAAGCCAAGGAGATCGACCTGCGCGTCTGGAGGCACATCGCCGGCAACTACACGGAGCAGGAGATCACCCGTCAACGCGGCAACATCGTCATCACGAAGGGCGACCGGAAATACATGTTCGAGATTCCCGAAGTGGAATCTATCGGCGAGGTAATCCGGGACTATTTAGGGTATGCCGCCAAGGTGAAAGCCCGTATGTACTGGGACGAGGAGGAATGCGACCTCTACACGATGGACGACCGCTTCATGTTCACCTGCTTCGCCGCACGCAAGGCAAGTATCAGCCATGCGGAGGAGACCGGCCAAAGCGTCCGCAACCTCGGCCACCATGTATGGCGACAGGCCGCACAGGTGGAAGCCGTCACGCAGTACGAAAACGAGGTGAAAGAGGTGGCCGGCTGGATCGACGAGCAACTACCCTACGAGGTGACAGCTCGCCTTTTGGGTGGTAACCGTGCCAAGGAAATCACCAACGAACAAAAGGAAAGGGCGTTGGCTGAAAAAACACTCGACAAATCTCTGCTCAAACAACGTCAAAAAGCCGCTCAAACGGAGAAAAAACAGAAAGAGATGGCCTACGAAGAATATGCGAAATCAAGAATAGACTTAGATAAATTCAGAGACTTATGAAAGTAGAAGAAAAACAATCCATCATACAGGCTGCGCAAGCCTACATGGAAGAGAAAGGCATCAGCCAGAACGAGCTGTCGAAGCTGACAGGCGTAAACGTCAGTTACCTGAGCAGCATGATGAAAGGCGTGTTCACCTTCATCAACAGTCGGACCGGCAAGGAGTCGGATATCGACGACAAATGGTTCCTTGCCCTCGCCGGGCGTATCGGGCACAAGGTGGCTAAGGAGTATTGGCCATTAGTCGAGACCGAGCAGTTTATCGACATCGTCAAGGAACTGACCGAGGCGAAAGAGACCGCCACCACCCGCATCATCGTGGGCGAAACGGGGTGCGGCAAGAGCTACACGGTCGAGCGTTTCCGGCAGGCCTATCCGCAAGGAACCTACGTCGTCACCTGCAACCAAAATGACTCGATCAGCGACCTGGTGCGCAAGATACAGAAGGTGCTGAAGGTGTCGTTCGACGGCTCTGTCTCCTACCGGATCGACCGCATCAGCGTGGAGCTGTCACGTATCGCCGACAACGGCAACCTGCCGATCCTCGTGTTCGACGAGGCGGAATACCTCTCCGTGCGTGGTCTCCTCTCCATCAAGACGATCTATGACTACCTGAAGGGCATCTGCGCCATCGTCATGATCGGGACGGACGACATCCTGAACAAATTGGAGAAGACGAAGCGCAAGGAGGGCATGCCCCAGTTTATCCGCCGCTTCAAGGCGGGGATCCGCCACGTCCGCCCGATCGACCGCACCTTTGCCCGTTTCTTCGAGGGACGGGGTTACGGCAAGGATCTCATGAAGCTGCTCCGGATGAACGCCGACAACTACGGCGAGCTGGCCGACTACCTCGAACCCGCCATCCGCGAGGCCGACCGCCGGGGCGAGCCGCTCACCAAGGAGTTTTTCGAATCGATGTTTTACCTTCAAAACAGATAAATGATATGATTAAGTACAAAAGAATCCAAATGCCTTCCAAAGGAATAGAGGCACGCCCCATACAGGGTAAGCAGGTTTCAACCAAAGAAATTGCAACGGAGATAGAAAAGGTCATCGGCATACCGGCCATCCGTACCATGAGCGTGCTGAGCGCATTTGTAGAAATGGCCTACAATCATTTTGAAAACGGCGAGCCGGTCGTATTGGAGGGTTTTGGCACCTTCAAGACCGGATTGGCAATCGACGGAGGAAAGGTCGTCGCTAAAAAAATCAACCTGACGCTCTCTTCCCAAATGAGAGAGAAATTGAAGGAGATCCTGACAGTCGAAGAGATCTCAGACTGACATCCCGAACGGTTATCGCGGGGCGGTTCGATTCCGCCTCCGGGAACAAGACAATTGACAATTAATAATTAGAATATGGCAACAACAAAGAAACAAACCAGCCGCCGCGCCCCCTCGCATGCCCTCTTCTGGACGCTCTTGAAGGAGGTGCCGGGCTACGACCCGCACTATAAAGACGTGATCAAGGAGGGTATTGTGCATGAGCACAGCAGAGGCCGTACCACCTCGCTCAGCGAGATGTACGCGAAGTACCCCCGCGAATACAGCCTCATGATCGAGGCGATGAAGGGTACGCCCCAGCAGAAGAAGACTCGCTATGATAGCCAGGAGAACAACGCCCGCCGGCGGGTGATTGCCGCCATCAGTAAGTGGGTGGACAAGTTGGGCTACTCGTTCGAGAGCCGCGAGGCGAAAGTGCGCTACGTGATCGGCATCGCCTGCCGCGCCGCCAACTGCGGCAACTTCAACGCGATCCCGGAGAGCCGCCTTACGGCGATCTACAACCTCTATTGCAAGCGCAACAGCGTGGATATTACCGGCAACCCGGAATTGGATTTTCCCATCTTGGGGAATTGACAATGGACAATTATGGCACACTATATACCATTACAAGACAAACTCGACGAAATCGAGGAACAGGGCAAACGCCTGCGCCGCCGTCTAGACTACCTGAAAGGCGAACGCGACTTCCTGGTCGATATGCTGCTCACCCGGCCGACCCGCGACATGGAGGCGCAACGCCGTTTACTCCAGGAGTGGGACGAGGAGATCGACAAACTGGAACAGTCGATCGCCTACCTCCGCCGGGAATATGTGAAATACAAGAATCAATTGACAATTAACAATGGACAATTGACAATTATAAATCAACATTCAAAAACAAAGAAAAATGGAAGACTTAAGTAAACTCTCCAGCAAGGAACTGGAAGCCTTGTTGGAAAAGAAGAGAGCGGAAGAACGCCAACAAGCATTGGACAAACGCGCCGCCTACGAGGGCATCCGCGCCGAACTGGTACAGAAGGTGGAACAGAAGGTTCGTGCCGTGTGCGACGAAGTGAAGGGGTTGCACGCCTTTTGCGTGGACGAGATCGAGGCGTTCCGCCAGGTGCTTGCCGAGTACGGCCAGTTGCGCCGCGAGGGGCAGATGTCGTTCTCCATCCAGGAGGGTTGCTTCCGCATTGAAGTGAAATCAAACAAGGTGAAACGCTTCGACGAACGTGCCGATGCCGCCGCCTCGCGCCTGATCGAGTTCCTGCAACAGTGGATCGAGGGCAAGGAGGACGGACAGGAGAACCCGATGTACCAACTCGCCATGACGCTCCTGGAGCGCAACAAGTACGGCGATCTCGACTACAAGTCCATCTCGAAGCTCTACGAGCTGGAGGAACAGTTCGGCGACGCGGAATACACCGCCATCATGAACCTGTTCAAGGAGTCGCACCTGGTCGAAGGGACCGCCACCAACTTCTATTTCTTCGAGAAAGACAAGATGGGCGTATGGAAGAAGCTGGAACCGTCATTCAACAGACTCTGAAGGAATGGACAATTGACAATGGACAATTGACAATTCGGGATGACCGAACAAATAATTGTCAATTGTCAACTGTCAATTGTCCATTGAAAAAAGTAAAGACCGCCACCCTCACCCCCGGTCGCTGGATCTACGTCTGTCCCTGCGGCTTCCGTACCACCGTCGGCCGGGTGGTGAGGACTTCGAGCAAGTGGACGGTCTACTGCTTCAAATGCAAACAACAAACAGGAAAATATTATAAAGTCATGGACGAACGATTGGAATTTGAAGAGAACTTCAACAACAAACTGAACTGCACCTGCTTCACCACGATCCGCCTGCACCACCCGGTTCGCAACGCCATCGGCGCAGTGAAGCAAATCTACCTGAAGGGCGTATGGAAAGGCAACGCGAAGATCATGCACGCCGCCACCCTCACCCTCGACCGGATCAACCTCCCGATAGCGAAGCTCGACACCGGCCTCCTGCCGGACGAATGCCGCCGGCTGATCAAGTCGCTTTACAAGAACCGCCCCGGCATCAACTGGGAGACGCAGCCGTTAGACTACATCCTGCTGGAGTACCTGAAGGAATCAAAGGAACCGTCGCTGTTTTAGTTGACAGTGGAGATTTGACAGTTAAATCACAAATTAAAAACGAAAATAGAATGACAACAAATGAGATAATAAAAGCAATTTGCGAAATAAAAGATGCACAAACACTTGGTAAAATTGCTCATAAAACAATGGCTCGTGCATGCCAACTTGAAGAAACATTGGTAATTGATTCGGATTCTGAATTTAGAAAAAACGGGAAATTCTTTCTGAAGACAATCATGCACTTTGAGATGGAGATAATCAATGAGGAAGAGGAGGTGACGAATGATCATCGCTGTTGATTTCGACGGTACCCTCTGCATGGGTACCTACCCAGAGATAGGCTCCCCGAAGCCCTACGCCGTGGAGGTGATGAACAAGCTGAAAGCCGACGGCCATTATCTCATCCTGTGGACCTGTCGCTGGGGTGAGCGGCTGGAGAAGGCCATCAACTGGATGCTGGAGCAAGGCATCCCCTTCGACCGTATCAACGCCCACGAGCCGGCGAACCTCGCCCTCTACGGCGACGACGCACGCAAGGTCTACGCCCACTGTTACATCGACGACAAGCAGGTAGGCGGCCTTCCTACTTGGCCGGAGATATACGACTGGATCACGGAACAGGAACGAAAATGGAAGGAAAAGCAGGTATGACACATGGTTCTCTCTTCTCTGGAATAGGCGGTTTTGAGCAGGCCGCCCAATGGGTGGGCATTCACACCTTGTGGAGCTGCGAGATCGCCTCCTATCCTCGAAGAATTTTAGAAAAAGTATTTCCGAAAACTACAAAACATGAAGATATCAAGCAACTCTCAAACCCGGGATACGTGGATGTCATTAGTGGAGGATTTCCATGCCAAGACATCAGCCTTGCAGGAGGTGGTGTGGGTATCTACGGAAGCCGCTCTGGATTATGGTGTGAGATGTATAGAATTATACGGGAAGTTAGACCTCGATATGTCATCATTGAGAACAGCACAGCTCTCCTTTTTCGAGGATTCGAACGGGTCTTATGCGATCTTTCCGAAATCGGGTATGATGCGGAATGGCAATGTCTATCGAATGCCGACTTTGGTTTCGACCATCGCAGGGAGAGGTTGTACGTTATTGCCTACTCCAACAAAGTCAAACGACAAGCGGGGCGGTTTCAAGAGTGGAACCAAGCTCAAGGCATATTTGTCCCGCCATCAAACCAACACTGTGGATTTTCTATCGCTCAAAGGGTTCTCGAAATGCCAGATCGTGAACATATTGGAATCAATGATGGGATTCGAGGTTGGACACACCGCGTTGGATGTCTTGGAAATGCCGTGAATCCAGTCGTAGCTAAATATTTATTCGAATGTATAATATTATATGAAAATAAGATAAGTAAACGAATAAAGTAATCATTTACAATAAAAAAGTCCATCCCAATATATCAGGATGGACTTTTTTAATAAAGCCGATTATTGAAAAAAAGAATTATCTCTTTTACAACGCTATAATTTTTACTATCAAGCAATCTCTTTTCAAAATCTTCTAATTGCTCAATTTCCTCTATTGAATATTTTTCAGGAGAAATGTTTCTTTCTTTTATACAAACAGAAAACAATAACGCCTTAACTTTTTCTAATTGAGTATAATAATTGGCAAAATAAATACTCGTTTTAGGATAGCCAAAACTATAAGTCAAAATACGTTCAAATTTTTCTCCCCAATCTATATTATCCATCTTTATAATTATTAATTAATATTTATTGAGTATATAATAACAAAAAAAGTGCCAAGAAAAAAGCATGTCAAAAATGTCACAACTATTAGAATCTCATGTTTTTTAGGGTCATTTTGACATGACTTATCTTCACGCTTTTCTTACATAGCCGTTGTTCACTGCTTGGGCATAGAACTTCTTCGAGTTCGTCCCGTTGTCCTTCCCCAGGTTCTTTCTCTTGATTAACTTATACTTTTGTAACATAAAAACAGCGTTTTTAGTTGAGAGTTGACAATTGACAGTTGAGAGTTATCTGTCCGGGACCTAAACTGTCAACTACCCTTTGTCAACTGGTTCATGGGCAAAAATGGAGGACTGGATACATACAGAGGTTGTATATACGGGTTGTTTTGCATAATTATGCAGAAAAGGGTGGGAAGTGTGGGATGGATTGTATATTTTTGCATTTGAAAAAATTGGATTCCATGCAACAGCAGTACGAATTGAATTTGGACGTTGAGACCAAAGGCGAGGGCATCAGGCACAGGCGTACCCGCGTATCCGTGCAGGCGGCGGGAGGCAAGACCAGCCGGCAGGAGCATGTGTACAGGCGTAACCGGGAGCTGATCGCCCGTTATTACTATTGGACGGAAATACGCCGGAGGCGTTTTGACGACGTGATGCGCATCCTGTCGGAGGAGTTCCATGTGGAAGACCGCACGATCAGCAACGCCTTACTTGACTTCGGTGATTACCTGGACGGTTTGTACAAAGGCAAGAAAGATATACGGGAACTGAAAAAGGAATACCCGTATCGCAACTGGGAAAACTGAAAAGCGGGGCATCTGTCACCCCGCTTTTTTATTGGTATTCCTCAAAGGTAGTGCCATAGACGAGCGTGTACGTCTTGATGCCGCCGGCCATGACGGAAGGCCGTCCGCTCCGGCGGCTCAACGGCGAGAATATCTCATCCGCCGTCCACCCTTGCAGGCAATCGTGTACTTCGCTGATGACGGCATAACGGTCCAACGCCTTTTCCCTTACCTTTTCGGGTGCCTTGTTGTATGATTCCCCCTGGTAGGGGAAAGCTAATTTGAGTGTGATCTTTAAATCCACCAACTGGCACAGGTCGGTCAGGTCCCGGCAACCGGAATACTCGATGTCGATCAGGCAACAGGGGAAATCCACCGCCGGCCGCGTGGAATTGCCCACGTTCAACTGCCCCAGGTCTTCATCGATCCAACGGAGGGACGGAACCTCCTTTTCCAAACGGTCGCATAGCGAGACAAAAATGTCTTTGTTCATAAGCTGTTATTTTAATGTGTCGATATATCCTTCCAGCCGCTTGTGTATCTCTTCCGCCAGTTCGTCCGACCGCCCCATGAAAGGACGTGCCGGTATGTTCGCCTGGCGGGTGTGTTCTCTTACCTCTACATTCCCGTATTTGGAGGTATGGCGCACATGGGCGGGTACCGTTACCCGGCCGGTGAACCCTTCATTATGGACTTTGGCATAGTCCACCTTGTCGTTGCCGGCGGATATGACCACCTTGTCGCGCCCGACGTATGCCGGGCGGATGCTGCCCATCAGGTTGCCGCTGTCGATCAGGAGCGACCCGTTCCGGCGCGGAATCTTTGCCGGCGCCCACGGATTCCCGTCGAAAGCCTTCTCGCGGAAACGCTCCTTATAATAAGAGGTAGCGGTCTCGGCCACAATCTCGGCGGCATCGTCCAGTATCTTGTCCGGCAGGGAGCTTAAATAATTTTCCAACTCGTTGAAGTTCATATTGAAATATTTTATATGTTTGTACCAAGAAGTTTCTTCAGGACGTTTATCAACTGCAAGCACCTCGCGGATGACGGGGGCACGAGAGTCGAATATTGAATAAGAAAGCCCTGAAGGAATCAATCCGAAGTGGGAATCTGGCACCGGCCATCCAATCCGGCGAGGCGGAAACGTCACGTGTGGCGCATCCCAGTCGGCGGACGGACGCAAGGACTTATTCCCGCGATTTTTTTATCAATAATCCTCTTCTGTATCTCCAGCGTGGGTCAATCCTACGGCTTTTTTTCGTCTTATCCGCAATCTTGGCGTTCGGATAGATTTCAAACCAAGTGGCAATCCGGTAGTTTTTTGCGTCTGTCACATCGCAAATAACATTGATGACCTTCTCTTTATAAAATTTGATAAAGTTCATGTTCCGGAAATCCTTCGGCTTTACATAATCGTTTATCCATACTTCGTCCGGATGGGCCAACACGTCCGGTATGCAGTCCAACAAAGGTACCCGTGTCTTTGTGTACTTTCCGGATGTATGGCGCGTGAACACCTTTTCCGTCATCTCCACTTGACGTCCTTTGTAATCCACTATCCATTTGTGTTCGGACAGCCAATCCTCTTTTCTCCCTTCAAATGCTGCGGGGGCTTCAGTTGTGGCTTCGGCCAGTTTCTTGCCGAACGAATCCAGCCCGTAGTCGTTATAATACAGGTTACCGACAAGTTTGGAGGCTTTGTCCGGAAACTGTTGTATGTACATCTGATTGCGGGTGAACACCTCGGCTGTCTTTCCCCGGTTCACGTCCCAGTGCTGCACCTCGACCTGTTTCCACTCTTTCGTGTTGAAATAGTTGTCACAACGATCCTGTTCCGTTTTCAGATCCAGATCTTCTACCTCATGTCCCATAAGGGCGACAACGTAGCATCTACATTTCCACCCGTTCGGCGGGAATATCTTGTCCCACCTCGGATCATTGGCCGGAAGGACCAGTCCGTCCAGTTTCCGGTGTTCCTCCCTCACCTTGTCGTCCCCGGCCGTCTTGTACTCCCAATAAGGGAAAAGCTTCGTCTTCCCGACCAGCCGCTGGTAGTTGCTTGCAGACTCGGCGGGGAGGGCCGCCGGTTCATATTCGGTCTGCTGCCACCGCTTATTGAAGACGTCCGTCGTCTGCAAGGCCTTTTTGTGGAACTCCTCGAAGCTGCCGCTTTCCCGGAACAGGCTGTTCAGTTCCTGAAGCTCCGCCAGCGTCTTGGCGGCGGAGAAGTGGAAGACATTCATTTCCATCGAGGTGATGAAAGCGTCGTCCCGTGCCCCGTATGTGAAAGCGGTATCGGCAAGCCCGACCACCTTGGAACGTCCCTTGCCGACGGCACGGACGAAGTCGTCCGCGAAGAAACGGAACAGTTCCGCGTCGAACAATGCCTTACCCCGGCTGTCCGCCACCCGGTTGATGATCCGGTTCTGCATCGTGTCGTCACTGAGGCGGATGCGGGCTTTGCCATCGGTCGCCCCGACTTGCGGGGCTCCTGCGAAAAAATCCCAAAGGCGGAGGAGCCAGCTCCGGTCGTTGTTCCGGATGGCGGCCGCTTTCCCTTCCGGGTCGTCCGGATCATTCGGGTCCGGAGGCAACACGAATGAGGGATGTTGTTCTTTCCGTGCGATGGCCTCGTCACCCTCCGGCTGCGGGATGTTGTATTTCTCGTACAGGTAGCTCTGCGGGATGGGCAGGATGTCGGAGAGCAGGACGGTTTCCTCGACGGAAATCTCCTGCGCCTTGTCCAGGAACTTGAACCTGCCACCACCGGCCGGATACCCCCGTTTCTCTAAGAGCGGGACGAAATACTTGTTCAACATCCGTTCGACAAACCGGCGGTCCGCCCGGTGCTTCTTCTCCTGCACAGCCATGTGGACCTGCCCCTGCGCGAGCGAGCTGCCGTCTTGCGTGGTCATGGTCTGGCCTAAGACGGTGATCAGTATCTCCTCGTTGCAGGCGTTGCGGAAATCGTTGTAAAGAGCGCCGTTCCCGGAACTGCTGAGTGTCGTCTGCGTGGCTTCCGTCTCCTTGGGTATGACCAAGTAGGGAGCCGACCCTGCCTCCTCGAATGCCTGGATAAGCGCCCGACGGCTCTGTTCGTCCATGCTGCTGTATTTCCCGATCCGCTGGGGCATACCGAAAAGCTCGACAAACTGTGCCCAGTCGCCGAAGCCTCCCCGTTTGTAGATGACGAAGGGGGCGGCACGCAGGAGGATGCCGAAGTCGTCGTCACTTCCGAACTGGATAATCAGGTCGTTGTCCGCGTAGGGTATCCCGTGCTCGTCCTCCTCCCGGATGGCGATCTCCTTGGTCTTTGTCCGGATATGCTTACGCGGGATGGACTTGAAACCGAACCCGTCCAGGAACAGGCATTCGACCAGCGACACGCCCTAGAAGCGCGAGAGCATGATTTCGCGCAGGAGCGACTCGAACTCCGGCGTGTCCATCAGCGCGTCCATCTCGTCGACCTGTTTGCCGTCGATGGTAAAAGCGAGGTCCGCGTCCGTCACCGCGTCGATGCGTTTGTCGATGGCGTCCGACAGGTAGCCGTCGATCAGCAGGTCGGTAAACAGGTCGTACAATTTCGTCCGGTTCCCCAAGTCCGCCAGCCGGAGGGCGCTCCGCCAGGAACCGATGTCGTTCACGCCCCGGTGGATGGGGCGGACCAATATTTCAGTATGGACCGGCCGTTGTTTCGTTCCGACCGAATCCGGGCCTTTTACGGCCACTTTCTTTTTTTTCTTTGCCATGATTCATGTTTCTGTTTTCATTTGATTATACGACCGCTCAAACAGCGTTCTAACGGTCTTTTAGAAATGCTGGCACCGCTTGGGGTTGCTGCCATACGCGATGGGGCCGATCGGGGCGTTGCTTCCCGTTTCTTCTTCTGTTTCCCGGTCGGGCAGGTCGGGCGAGACGTCACCCCGCTGGACGGCCTTCAGCCAGTCGATGGCCCGTTCGTAGCGGTCTTGCCGGAACTTCAAGTCCGTCCCGGCATTGCAGAGGTTGATGAGATGCCAGGTGGCGATATCCTTGACGAATATCAATAGCAACTGGTTCCGCTTGTTTCCCGAAGCGGAGAAAACGCGTGTGCAGTCGAAACGTGTCAGGTAGCCTTTCGCCTCGGCTATGGCCGCGTCGATGGCGGCCTGTGCGATGGTCTCGTCCCCCCGCGTAATGGTTTCGACCTGTTCGTCATGCAGGTGGGTGTTCAATTCCTGTATTGTCAAAAATGCCATGATAGAATGTGTATTTGGGTTAAAAACGTTTCCGGTTCCTGGGGCGTGTCCCGACGGCACAACTGCCCGCCTTGACCACCATCGCCTTTTGCTGGCAGATGAAAAAACCGCCCTCTATCGCGTCGGGACCGTCGGCGGGTGCCGGCAGTCCGTCGTCGAAAAGGAGGAACTGTTCCTCCAGGCGGGCCATATTGGGATTGTCCTTCTCCGCGATGTTCAGGATCATGCGCCCGGCACGGTTCAGGGGTTCCAGGTTCCCCTCGATACGCGCGAACTTGTCCGGCTTGTTGCGAAGGTCGGGCGATATGGGGATGATGTACCCCGTCTCTTCCCATTTCTTTTGGAAAAGCGGGACGAACACCTGCTCGTAGAACGGGTCTTGCAGCTTGTTGTTCTCAATGGAGTTGTACACCTGTGTCCGGTCAGCCACATAGTCGCGCAGATAATAATACCAGTTGACGAACTCCTCGTTCTTCACGTGGTCGAGGTATCCGGTGATGACATACAGGTTCCCGTCCAGCACGCCCATCAGGAAGTTGGCCTTGTAGGAGCCGAGCTTCTTCACCCCCTTTTTGTTGGATACCTTGTTGGACGGGGCGGGGTCGCCGTAACTGACCAGGAACGGGAACTTGTGGAGTGGCGGCACCGGTCCCCACTTGATCTCCTTGAAATAGCACCCTTCGGTCACCGGGTTGTTGAAACACTCCTTTTGTGCGCTGGCGGCACTCACCTGTGCAAGGACATCGTCGATTGTCTCCTCATCGTTCTTCTCCGGCCAGACGGAAGTCCCGTAGGCGAAATCGTTCTTGGGATCCGGGTGGTTGATATCCACCATGCGCAGGTTGATGATGTCCCAGTTCCCGATCGGCTTCTCCCGGCGTGACAGCTCGAGCGCCTTCTTGCCGGCCCGTGCCACGCAACAGTCCTTGGCGATGATGTTCCCGCAAAAGATCGTGAGCAAGGGTTCCGAGAAAGAACGGGTGAAATAAAGCGCCTGCTCGAACCAGTTCCATTTGTCGTTCACGATCTCCGGATTGCGGCATTCCTCGTCGGTGTCGTAATCATCCACGAGGATCGTGTCCGGACGTACCTCCTCGATCTTGACACCACGCGGGCTTTGCCGTGCCCCGACCGCCATGAAGGAGGCTCCCCCCTTGGTGATGAAGTTGTCTTCCGTCCATTTGAATCCCCTTTGTTCGCCGTAATAGAACCGGATACGCTGGTTGGCCTCCAGTTGTGCCCGGTAATGGGCAAGCAGCTTGATGGCGTTGTCGAGGCTGTTGGAGCAGAGGATGATGTTCCGCTTCTTTCCGGTCAGGACCAGGAAAAGGACAACGAACATGACGACCGTGCTCTTGGCCAGCTCACGCGCCCAGGATAAGACCTCGTACCAGTTCTTAGGGCTATCAACCAGCCGTTTTATGGCCTTTTTATGGAAGGAGGCAAACTCGTATTTGGCATAGTTCGGAAACATCTCCTTGATCCAGAGCAACGGATGTTTCTCTAAGTAGGCCAACCGCTTCTGCCGCTCTTCGTAGGGCATATCCAAATCGACTGCCGTATCTTTACGGATGGACTTCAGGTAGGCATCCCAATCTTCAAGAGCCTGTTTATCTATGTTTTTGAGTGGTTTCATTTGAGCCGGTCTTTTATATAAGCGTCAAAATAAAAGCTGAGTTCCTTCGCCTTTTCCGTGTCCGTCTTGCGTATCCAGTCGAGGATGCCTTTGGAAACGCTGATAATGTCGGCGATCCCGGTCTCCTTCTCCATCTTTTCGATGGCGGCCGCCAACTTGTTGATCGTGTCGGCCTCCTTGGAGGTGGCGAACCGTTCCCCCTCATCACGCCTGGCAATGGCCTTGTTGATCTCCGCCACCTGCCGGTAGAGGTTGGCCAACTGTTCCTCGCGTGTCAGGCTGACGGAAGCCTTCAATTCCTCCCATTTTTCCGTCTTTACCCATTTGCAAAGCGTCTGTTTGCTGACCCCGACACGCTCGGCCACTTCCGCCTGCGTGAGGTGTTCCTTCAGGTAGAGCATCTTTGCCCACTCCTTCTTTTGCTTTATGCTTAAATCCGTACCCATGCCTGTCTATATTTTGTTGATTTGCACCCTCAAAAGTACGAGCGATTTTCGGGTTGGAATAATCGCAAAGTGCTACCGTACAAACAGATGTAAACAAACTGCAAGTGAGACGTAACCCTTACAGTGCGATTTTTCCGGCTCGTTTTTATCCCACAACTTTGGGGTGGAAAATCAAAAAAAACGATGCCGAAAAAGACATTCATATTACACGACGAGACGGTCAATACGCAAGGGTTCCGGATGCTGACATCGGGAGCCGACCTGTCCGTATTCAAGAACAACCCGGTCATGCTGCTCAACCATGACGACTGGGACCTGCCGATAGGCCGCTGGGAGAACATACGCGTCGAGGGAACCCAAATCCTGGCCGATGCCGTGTTTGACGAAGACGACGAACGAGCCGTAGCCGTCATGGGCAAGGTGGAACGCGGGTTCCTCAAGGCAGCCAGCATAGGCGGATGGCCGGGGAAAAGCTCGGACGATCCGTCGCTGATGTTGCCCGGACAGACCTATCCGACCATGGTCACCTGGACAGCGCGTGAAGCCTCCATCTGCACCATCGGGAGCAACCACAACGCACTGGCTCTGTACGACAAGGAGAACAAGCGGATGGACCTGAACGACAAAGGCACATTGATCAAACTGTTCGATACCGCTTCCGGTATCCATGTATCACATAAAAATGAAACGCAAATGACAATTTTAACAGGTTTATTGAAACTGTCGGACAATGCAAGCGAACAGGCCATTGCCGACGAAGTACAAAAGATCATCCGGCTCCGTGACCAGCTCCAGACGGAGAACGTCACGTTGAAAACAGAGAAAGAGGCGCTGAACGCGAAGGTACAGGCTTTCGAGAAAAAGGAAAAAGATGAACGCAAAGCCTCCGCCATCACCTTGGTGGACGCGGCCATCAAGGACGGACGGCTGGACGCGAAAGGCAAGGAGGCCTGGCTGAAGATGTTCGATGCCGATTTTGACCAGGCCAAGGCACAGCTCGAGGCAATCCCGCCACATATCAGCGTGGTGAAGCAGATTCAGCCCGCTTCCCCGGGCGGTACGGGTAGCGTGAAACTCGCCGACATGACCTTCTCCGAAATCGTAAAGGCGGACCGTCTGAAGGAATTGAAGAAGGACGGGGAACTTTACAAACAGAAGTTCTTCGAGGCTTACGGCAAATACCCTGCCTGAAAACAAGTATAAACCTTTATAAAACAAACAATCAGAATGAAAACGAAATTTATTGTTTCCTTAATTACGGCATTGCTTTTCAATGCCCTTACGAGCGGAGCCTTTGCCTCCGTCCTGGGAGTCAGCCACGGGACAATGTTCGCCCTGCAGATGGGCCTGTCCCTGATTCCGCTGAACCTGTCCGGATGCCTCGCTGAAGGACTGAACCGTGAAATCTGGATTCCGGAGATTATCGAGAAGTTTTACCCCTCGGACTCGTTCCTCGCGCACTCGAAGAGCCTGGATGCCTGGGTGGACAACGACAAACTGCACTTGCAGGAGGCCGGCGTGGATCCGGAGGTGTATATCGACAATGAATTGTACCCGATTCCTATCGTGACACGTACCGACATCCCGCACGAAATCGTACTGAAGCGTTTCGATACCGAGAACACGGTACATATCAACGCCATCGAAATCGAAGAGTCCGCCGAAAAACGCCAGAGCGTGATCGAGGGACACCGCAACTCGCTCCGGCAGAAGTTCGCACGCCTGGCTGCCTTCAACTGGGCTCCGGCCGCTAATGGTGACTTTACACCGGTGAAAGCCGCCAACGGTAATAGCAACGCGAGGGGCTACAAGGCCATGACCTACGAAATGGTGATGGACATGGAACTGGCGTTCGACGAACTGGAAGTTCCGACCGAAGGACGTATCTTGATTCTGAACCCGATGCACGCGATGGATCTCCGTATGCAGGACTTGAACATGTACAAGGCGTTCTATAACGAAAACAAACTGTTCTCCTTCACCGTAGTCCGTTCATCCCTTACTCCGAAGTACAACGGCACGACAGGCCAGAAAGCTCCCTGGAATGCGGCAGTGGCAGCTACCGACGCGCCTTCTTCCCTTTTCTATTACAAGGAGGCGGTAGCCCGTGCCCGTGGAACGGTGGATATGTATTACCGCTTGAACGATCCCGAATACCGTGGCGATGTGGTCGGTTTCAATATGCGTGGTGTCGCCACTCCGGTAACGGGCAAATACTTGGGGGCCGTCTATTCGCCCAAGGCATAATGTTTCACTTAAAAAACAGATACGACAATGAGTTACATCAACATGAAATCGCGTAGGAGCTTCGACTTCTACGCCCCTTACAACGAAGAAGGCGAACGCCTGGTGACCATTCCTTTCCCTGTCGCCGTAGACCGCAAAGTGGAAAAAAATGGCATCGTGCATGATGCCAATCCCGCTTTGGTGACCGTCTCCCCGGCGACCACTGAAACCATCGATGTGGAAACAAAAGTACAGCCGGGATCGCTCCTGATTGTCCGCAATGAAGGTGCTGCCGTCGCTACCGTCGGAGGAGCCAATTGCGCACAGAAGAAAGTAACCACCTTGATGTGGGACGGCAATGCCTACGCAGAGCTGGCAACATCTGCTATTTCTTAGTCTATGGCACGTCTCAAACTCCTCGTCATCCACTGCACCGCCACCCCTGCAGGCCGTGAAGTATCGGCGGACGATATCCGCCGTTGGCATACCTCCCCGCTCCATAAAGGCGGCCGCGGCTGGAGTCAGGTCGGCTATACCGACATGATACACCTCGACGGGACAGTGGAACGATTAGTGGCCAACAATGAAGACGATGTGGTGGATCCTTGGGAGGTGACCAATGGGGCAAAAGGGCACAACTCGACAGCCCGGCACATTGTGTATGTCGGTGGTGTGGACATCGACGGCAAGACCCCCAAGGATACCCGCACGACGAAGCAGCTGGAAGCCCTCGCAAACTATGTGAGGGACTTCCGCCGCCGCTTCCCCTCGGTACAAATCGTCGGCCACAATGAATTGGCGGCAAAGGCCTGCCCGTCCTTCGACGTGCAAGAGTGGATAAAAACAATTTAAAATCAGAAATCAAAATGAAACATGTAAACAGAATCTTATTTGCCATCCTGGCCCTCTACGCGATGGTCATCCCCGTGATGGCCCAGGTGGTGGCCGCTGATCCGCTGTCGGACACGCCCGTCTATGAAGACATCTTCGCCTCGCTGGCAGCGATCGTGGCAGGTGTGCCGGTGATCGTGGAGACGATCCGCGGCTTTTGGAAACAGATGCCCGGTTGGGTGGGCATGGCGCTGAACTGGGTGCTGGGCATCGGCATCTGTATGTTCGGCTGGTGGCAGGAATTAGGATTTCTCGCCGGGCTGGACTGGACGGTCGCCCTGATGTATGGCATCGGTGCTGGTATCGCCGCTTCGGGCTTTGCCGAAACCGGACTCATCCAATGGCTGATCTCGCTCTTCGCCCGCAAGAAGAAAAAAGCATGATGTATGGACTGGAGCGTATTCTTCGACTTTCTCGGTGCCGGCGGCGGGTTGATGGTCCTGCTCAAATGGCTGTCCGACCTGCCTTTTGTCCGGCTTCGGCTGAAGGGTGAACGGGAAGATGCGTTCCGGGAGATGCTTGAAAAGGATTCACGGCTAATCGACGAACTGCATGGAGAGGTCTTGCAACTCAAAGAAAGGTTTTATGCACAAGAGGCTTGCCTGGAAAAACTGGTGCTCTGCCCTCTGTACGACCGTTGCCCTGCTCGCCGGCTCGTGCAGGAGTATAAACGAAAGTACTACTATCCACCGGTTGGACAGTCTCGTGTGGGACAGAAAGGTAAGCGCTACCCCCGAGATAATCCCACCCGCCCGGGCGGCACTCAGTGTCCCGCTGGACAGCCTCCGTAAGCTGCCCGGCGGGGCAGCCTATACAGAGAGAAGCGGACAGGCGACCGTCAGCCTCACCTTCCGAGAGGGTGACGTGATCGCTTCCGCCCGCTGCGACAGTCTCGAGCGCCTGGTGTTTGAACTCGCAGAACAGCTTTATAGCCGAGGGGAACAGACGGAGCAAAAGGAAGAAAAGAAAGAGGCTCCCGTCGCCACCTTCGGCCAACGGCTCAAATGGTGTTCGAGCGGTGTTTTAATCGGATTTATTTTAACGGTAATCATTCAATTCATTTATAAGCTATGGCAGAAACGAAACAAAATATACGATCGGTTGGCTTGAAGGCCGCATTGTTCGGTGACGTAAATAAAGAAGGTGGTATGCCTGCCGAGATGAAACAATTGGCACGCACCATGAAAGGAACCGCCTCGTTCACCACCGAAGCTGATACCGTGACCAACTTCTATTGCGAGGAAGAACCGACCGTCCCGGTCGAAACGGTGGCTTCGGAAACCGGTTTGAAACAGGTCAAGCTCAACCTCATGGAATGGGATAACGATGTATTGGTAGAGGTTTTCGGCGGATCCATTGCCAAGGCACAGGAGGTGACCATCGAAGGCAAGAAATACACTGTCGACAAGTTTAAAGCGCCACGCGATGTAGTGCAGATCGAAAAGGCACTACGTGTCCTTACCAGATATAACGTGGTGATCGACATCCCCCGTGCGAAGATCCTCGCTCGGTTTATCTGGAATTTGGCAGCCGACCAGATCGCCCAGATCGAAATTACCGCAACCGCCATGAGTTCGGCAAGCGAAGAAGACGGGGCCTATGAGATCTACAAATTAGGAGAACCCACGGCATGACCCCGGTAGAAGCCATGGCCGCCGACGCCCTGTTGGACCGGCGGCTCAAAATCAACCTCCCTGCCCCGTGGCCGGGCCCGGTCTTTCGGGGCAAGACGGTACCCATCCGGGTGAAGCTGCCCACGGCGGGCAGCCTTATCCGGATGTCATCGCTCTTCACGCGGATGGATATCGACCTGCAGCACCTGCATGACGGCAACTTCGGCAGCGTCTTGGAACAGATCGCCAAGCACGGCGTCACCACCTCACGGATCATCGCCTATGGTCTGCTGCGTGGCACATGGTCGGCACGATTGCTGAACCGTCCGCTCGCCTGGTATATCCGGCAACACATGCCGATGCAGGGATTGGCGGAATTGGCCAAGATCATCGTGCTGATGAGCACGAGCGAGGCTTTTGTGAGCATTATCGCATCGGTCGCTTCGCTGAACCTGATGAAGCCGACGGAGGCGAGCCAGCCGACAGAGACCGGGAGTTAAAGGAGGAGTATGATCCTCCCCATAGCCCGTTCGGACAGATCTACACCCTCGTGCAGCAGGGGGCAATCACGTATGATGAAATCATGAACCGTATCCCGTGGTGCGTCGTTTTGACCATGATCAGCGACCAGGGACGGATGCGGAAGAAAAAAGAAAGAGAAGAGGTACTCCAGAGCGAAGAGGAGGAGCTTGAATTTTTCGGATTAAAGTAGTAAAAGAGACAAATGGCACAGACAGATCCCGTATATATCACCTTTGAATTTCGTGGCGACATCGATAAAGAGGTCAATAAAGTGACGCTCGGTATCAAGGGGCTGCGCGACGAAGCGGCAACAACCTATAATAAGTTGATTGCCGACAGTTCGGCCGCCTACAACGCCATGAGCGCCGAGAGCCGCAAGCTCGCCACGACGATGCAGGAGAATATCAGCAGTCTGCGTTCGCTTTCCGCGATGCAGGAACAGCTGGACCGGGAGCTTGAGGCCGGGACCATAACCCTTTCGGGGTATACGCAGGCAAAAGCAGCCTTGGCGCTGCAGGAGAGCAACCTAAGAGTGGTGATCAGTCAGGGGATGCAGCAGCTGCAACAGCAGATGGCCACCGAACAGGAGGCGTCAGACAGCGTGATCGCCCTGACACGCAAGTTGCAGCAACTGACCGAGGCCTATTCCCGGCTTTCCAAAATGGACCGTGAAGGTTCGGCCGGAAAGGAAATTTTGGAACAGATCCAAAGCGTGGATAATGAACTGCAGACCGCGCAGACCCGTCTGTCGGCGTACAGCCGTACGGCCGGAACCGGTTTCAACAGCCTGCAGATGTCGATCCAGCAGGTGGCACGTGAGTTGCCCTCGCTCACCATGGGGGCGAACATGTTCTTTCTCGCCATCTCGAACAACTTACCTATCTTGGTCGATAACATCAACATGGCTCGCCGGGAGTATCAGGCAGCCATCAAGGCCGGACAGCAGGCCACGCCGGTCTGGAAACAGCTGCTCGGCGGGATCGTCAGCTGGCAGACGGCCCTCGTCGTCGGTATCACATTGCTGACCGTTTATGGCAAAGAGATTACTGCCTGGACCAAAAGTCTGTTCGGCGCCCGGCAGTCGCTTGCCGATGCCTTGGAAACGCTCGAGGAGTTTCAGGAGTCGGTCGCCAAAACATCCTCCACGACGCTCACACAACTGCAGAGAATGTCTGCCGAATGGGAGAAACTGGGCGACAACATCCAGGCGAAAGAACAATACCTCCTAAAGAACCGCACTGCCTTCGAGCACTTAGGTGTCTCGATCGGCAAGGTGACGGATGCCGAGAACCTGTTCAACCAAGGCAAGGAGGCGTTTGTCGCCTCGGTGATGGCGCGTGCCCGTGCCTCCGCCGCGATGACGCTCGCCACCGAGAAATACAACGAAGCGATCCGCAAGCAGCTGGAGGTGGACCGGATGGCTGATACGCAGAGCTATGCCATACAGGGTGGCCAGTTCGGGCAGACCACCTATGTGTCGGGTGAGAACCTTTCGAAAAAGAAGGCTCAGGCAGAAGCAGACAGCCTCTTCGACGAAGCCCGCAAAGTATTGGAAAGAGGGCTGGAATACAGCGAAGAGGAGCGCAAATCCTTGGAAACTGCCAATCTGAAGACTATCCATACCCTTGAGCAGGGAAGCGTGGAAGCGATCAAAGCATCCATCGCGGCAAAAGAAGCTGCCTTGGACAAACTGACCAACAAACAGGACTATGAAGCGGCCCTCAAGGAAATAGAGGCGGAAAAGAAGAAATTGGAAGCAATCATTGGCTCCACAGGAGGCAAAGTGGGCAAAGAACCGGCCCCGCTTGGATCGATTGCCTATTATAACGAATTGATCGCAAAGATGAAGAAGCTGCGCGATCTTGCCACAACGAACAAAGACCGTTCCGCCTTTGCCGAGCAGATCAAGGAATACGAGGAGAAGGTCGCGGATATGGAGAACCGGATCATCATTTCCGGAAAAAAGATCGCCATGGAGACCCTGCAATCCTCACTCGAAGGAATCAAAGTCGATGTAAAGTTTGACAACCGTAACGTGTTGGAAAAGGCGTTCGGCAAGTTCGACACAAGCGACCTTGACCAAATGCAGGAGAAGATCGACAAGGAGCTTAACCGACCGATCAAGGAGGCTCGCGAGGGGATAGTCCTTCTGATCGACCAGTGGGACAGACTTTCGGATGCCGACCAGGCAAGCCTCTTGGCCGAGGAGTGCTATAAAGTGGCTGACGGCATCTCGATGGCTGCTGAAACTGCCGAGCTCTTCAACGAAGCGTTGGGAAGCTCCCTTGCCACTGTCGCCCAGCTGGTGGGCAGCGTCGGCGATATGGCAGGCGGGATCGGCCGCATCATGAGCGGTGACCTCATCGGAGGGGCTTCGGGCATCATCGGAGGCATCACCGGCATCGTGGGCAGCTTTAAGAAAAGGGTCGAAGAAAACAAAAAGATATTGGCGGAATACCAACTGAATCTGGTCGAAACAGCCATGAAGGAGTTGGAGTATAACGCCATCCTACGCGAACGGCTACGCATCCAGCAGCAGATTGGCGAAACCTCGCTCGAATACTTCAACCGTCAGTCTCTCGAACTGAAGAACCAAGCCGGTCAGATAGAGAAAGAGTACAAACAGGTGTGGGAGAAATTGCAGCAGGAGCAGTATATCACAGCTACGCACTACAAGCATGGCACTTGGTTCCGCAAGGCGAAGACCTGGAACGATTACGACTCGCTCGCCGGCAAGACCTACGAAGAGATGGAATCGCTCTATACGCAGGACAAACTGACCGAATCAGCAAAAGTGCTTTTCGAACAACTACAGAAACTGAAGGACGAAGGAGAAGATGTCGCCGGAATGATCGACGACCTGAACGAAGAGATGAAGGAGGCTTTCACCGGAACGAATACGAACGCCATCGCCGACACCATCCTGCAGGGCTTTGCCGAGGGCAAACGCTCTGCCAAGGACTTTGCCGACGACTTCCAAAAGATGCTGAACGATGCAGTGCTGCAGGGGGTGAAGATGAAGGCACTGGAAGAACCGCTCCGCAAATGGTATGAATCCTTTGCCGCCGCCTCGCAAAACGGGCTGACCGCTGAAAGCATCGCCAGCCTGAAGGCACAGTATGACAAGATTATCGAGGATGCAGCCAAGCAGCTGGAGCAGATGGAACAGGTGACCGGCACGACCATCGGCGACGTGATCGACCGCACTTCTACGGCCAAAGGCATAGCCTCGATGAGTCAGGACAGTGCCGACGAACTGAACGGCAATTTCTATGCCCTCCTGATCTATGCCGACCGCACTAATCAGGGGGTGACGAACATCCAAGGGCAGTTGGTAGAGGGATTGTCCCTACTGCAACGCATAGCAAGCAATACCGACCGTCTCGAAGCCATCGAGAAGGATATCCGGCAGACGCGCAGCTCGCTGCAGAATATCGAAAACCGTGGGTTAATACTGAGAAAGCAATGAACAACAACCTATACATAGATGATCTGAATGTGCTTGGCCGTTTCGGCTGCCGGGTGACGCGGGGAGGATATAACGACCTTCTCGCTTTCCCGGCAATGAAAGCGCCGGAGCGGAACGACTGGCCCGAAGAGGATGGCATTGAGGTGGATCTGAGTGACCCGAAGCTGCAGCCGCGAGAGATTGCCATCTCTTTCCTTTCGGATAGCAACTCGCAGGCTTCCGACCTGATTGCCTACCTCTCAGACAAAGGGCTGCACACCTTTCGGGTGCCTGCTTTAGGACGGGAATGGCAGCTGCGCCTCGCCGATCATCCCGGCAATCGGGTTTATCCATCGGCAACCTCTTTTACCTTGAAGTTTGTCGAGGATCTTCCGGTGAGACCGACAGCCGGTGTGTGTGATCCGGACGTATGGTTACCCGAAAGCCGCTACAAGCTGGATGGTAAACCGATAGGCAGATACGGCGTGTATGTCTATGAGAGCCGGAACGCCCTGCTGCGAAATCCGGCGGCAAAGGTGAACCTGCAGCGCAAGATTGCCTCCATTGACGGGCAAATCTACGATGCAGAACACTTGGTCTTCCAGCCGAAAGAGGTCACTTTTAAATGCTTTTTAAAAACTATTCGAAAAGATGCCTTTTGGCAGTGCTGGGATAGTTTTTTTGCCGACCTGATCGCTCCGGGCGAACGGAGGCTCTTTGTAGAAGAGATTGGCAAGTCCTATCCCTGCTACTACAAGAAGATGAGCAATTGCAAACTGCTTACGCTGGGCGAACCGATGGTGATGCAGTTTGATCTGACCTTGGTATTCACCTCGTTCAGACTCTTTGAAACCGATTATTTCTTGGCCACGGAAGATGACATGTTTATTGTCACGGAAGACGGCCTGAACTTTATAGATATGAAATAGGCAATGACAGGACAGGAACAAAGAATAAAAATCAGCGAGCTGCCCACCTCGGTCAGTTTCTCAGGGCTGTGGACGTTGGGTTACCAGATCGTTGACGGTAAGAAAACGAGCGTAAAAGTTTCATTGGATGAGATCGAGAAGGCGTATGAGGATGCAGTCGCGGCAGCTTCGGCTGCAGGAAAAGCCGCCACCAATGCCCTTTCTGCTGCCGCCCGTGCTGACTCGGCAGCCGGTAAAGCTGAAGGGATAAACGTCGCTATTTCTGAAGCCGAAAGCAAGCGCATAGAAGCTGAGACCGCCCGTAAAGAAGCCGAAGCCGAACGTGCCCGGATAGAGAATTTACGCCAGGAAACGGAAAAACTTCGTGAAGCGAATGAGATTCAACGAATCGCCGACGAAAACACCCGAATCTCCAAAGAAAACGAACGGCACGCAGCCGAATCTCTCCGGATAGAAGAAGAATCGAAACGATCCACCGCCGAGGCCGCCCGATCCGAAGCCGAACAGGCACGATTCACCGAAGAGACGAAGCGAGCCGACAACGAAGCCAAACGCGTCGCCTCCGAAACCTTGCGTAACCAGTCCGAAACGAAACGCCAGGAAGCGGAAACTCTCCGCGACCAGGCTGAACAGGGACGTATTGCCCAAGAGACCGACCGCGATACAGCTGAACAGGAGCGCATTTCCAAGGAAAAGGAACGAGTCCAAACGGAACAGGAACGGATTTCAGCCGAAACAATCCGTGCCGAAAAAGAAAAAGCCCGTATCATCGAAGAACAACTTCGGGAAACATCGGAATCAACCCGCCAGGCAAACGAAACAACCCGTCAGGCACAGGAAGAACAACGGGAACAGATGACAGCCCAGGTTATCCTTGATGCTGAACAGGCAACCGGCGAGGCCAACACAGCCGCCGACCGCGCCAATCGTGCAGCCGAAGCCGCCGAAGGAGTCATCAGTGGACTACAACCCGACTGGAACGTTACCGATCCTGTCAATAAGAACTACATCAAGAACAAACCGGAGATCCCGACGTTAGAGGCTATCCCGGACGAAAATACATTGAGCTATGTCAATACCGACGGTACAACCATCAATTTTCGTATCGGCGATGAAGTACGTGTAGCGGAAGAAGGAGAATATGTGTTCTACCGGCTTTATGATCTTGCCGGGGGAAAAGCCTCGTGGCAGGAATCTGGCGGCGGTACAGCCTTGCCCGGTAATGTTTATCTGACAGGAGCCAATTATTACAATGAATCAGTACGAACGATAAAACAAGGATATTTAAGCAATGAGTAAGAAAGGTGCATTTATTTATCAACAGATCGAACAGACGACCGCCGAATGGGCAAGCGATACGACGGTCTATCCGGCATCGGTATGGCTCTTCGAACGATTGGAGAATGGCAAGTTCAGCATGAAGCTATCCGACGGAGTGCATACGTTTGCAGATCTTCCGGCTGTTTTGCAGGATATACAGGTCAGTGTCAAAACCAATAACGAAACGACATATATTCTCCAGATAACGACCGCTGCCGGCACATTTGATACACCGAATCTTAAAGGTGCAAAAGGGGATAAAGGGGACAAAGGAGAAACAGGCGCTAAAGGAGAAACCGGGGCAAAAGGTGAACAGGGCATACAGGGTGTCCCTGGTCCTCAAGGTGAACAGGGCATACAAGGTTTGCAAGGAGAAACAGGCGCACAGGGTCCAAAGGGCGATCGAGGCGAACAGGGCCCGCAGGGGATACAGGGCGAGAAAGGCGAAACGGGTGAACGAGGCGAACAGGGTCTTCAGGGCATACAAGGCTTGCCCGGCAAGGATGGAGCAATCACTGTAGATGCTCCATCTGATACATCTACGTATGGCAGGAAAGCCGGTGGATGGGTCAAAGTCGTTGAAGCTGTAACGGGAAAGGGGCTATCAACCAATGACTACAGCAATGAAGAGAAAACGAAGGTATCGGACTCTTTGAGGCTGAAAGAGTATGTCGATGTCAGTACCTTAAAGTCGCTTCCTTCATCACCGTATAACTTGCGTTTTACCTATTCGAGTACATCTGTGCAGGCGATCAACTTTGCGAATATAGGAAGCGTACCGGAGATGCAGGAGTTTTATCTGTCCATTAAGAACAACACCGGATCAACGATTAACCAACCGATCCCAAACGGTTCGGGCTGGCAATCGGAGGAAACAAGCGTTGAACTGCCAGCTGGTAAAGCCACAGGGGTATCGCTGAAAAAAGAACATGGGATAATTGTCGTAAGGGTCTAATAAATATAAGTAGATATGAAACTAAGACAGATGTTAGGAAATAGGACAATCAATTATGACAAGTATGCAAACGGAATTTATATACTGCATACAAACGGGCTACTTTTTAAGCGTGACAAGTGGAATTTACCCAATGATGAAGCTGTTGGAGTAGCCGTTATCTCCGACAATTGCAAGTTCGTGATTGCACCGGACGAATGTATGGATTACATACGCTGGGGACCGTATCAGGCAATGGCATTGGTCCCCGGCGCGACAACTTCAGCGAATCTGGATGTGGCCTTACAAGACTATGAAGGCATTCGGAACACCAATGCACATGTTGCATATTTTGGAAGCAAAGTAGACTATGCTGCAGGCTGGTGTAAACAATATGTCTTTAAAAATGGAAAGAACGGTTACATGGGGGCTGCCGGAGAATGGAATGAAGTTTTACACAATTTGTCAGAAATAGACCAGTGTCTATCCAAGATTGGTGGTATTGTTATTGATGAATACAGGGAAATAAATGATTATTATTGTACATCCACCCAAAGTGACGACAAGTATACATGGGCATATGTTTGGGACAATTATGATTTTGTAGAGCAAATCAAAGAATCCTATTTCCGTGTTCGTGCTTTTACCTCCTTAAATAATAACGAATAAATCAGAATAATTATGACATATATAAATAAAGTGATTCATTTTTGGAAGGTACAAGAAACTCTTCCTCCTTCTTATAAAATAGGTATCAGTATAGATGATTATAATGAGGGTGCTTTTTTACTTCTGAATACAGAACAGGAACAGTACCACAACGAACATCCGGATGCAACCCCGTTGGAGTGTTGG
>OATG01000282.1_pt1 | contig 58319 bp, 53 predicted proteins | sample 1516581 | NCBI WGS metagenome assembly OATG01 (sample SAMEA2579930, study PRJEB22360) | human gut metagenome | biome: human gut; feature: human-associated habitat; material: faeces | place: Denmark | collected 2008/2010
GTATTTTATTGATTATCAGTATAATAGTAAAATGTGTTAGTCCCGTACGCACCGCAAATACACTAAGACAACAAAGTGTCAAAAGTAAGTAAATCAGCTCTAAATCATGGATTTAGGGCTGTTTTTTTGTTGTCCCTACGACAACCTAATACTCCCCTAAAAGTCATCTTGCAGACAAAAAGCGTTTCCAAATCGTTACCTAAAATTTGGACGCCAAAAAAAGTAACGATTTCGCAGATATGTCGCTGATTTGTCGCAGTTTAGACCATCAGAAACACATCTAAGAATAGTAACGATTTGAATATAAACCGGTAGCGATGGCAACCGATATATATTCACTAAGACGTTTTTTCAATATTTCCTTTAAAAGTCTCCGATAATACCGTTAAGTGTCTTGGCATAAATAATTCATTTGCAACACGTTGAGATTAATTTTGCAACCAAAAAAAACAAAAGTTATGCGAAGTACATTCAGAGTTTTATTTTATTTAAAGAAAGGTGCTCCATTAAAGAATGGAATGTTACCTATTATGGTTCGTATCACCATTGACGGTGAGAAAGTCGAGTTCAGTACCAAACTGGAAATAGAAGAGAAGAAATGGGATATAAAATCTGCTAAAGCGGCAGGACGTACCCCGGCAGCTAATGAAATCAATTTAAAGTTGGATAAAATGCGCGTGGAGTTCAACAACCACTACGAGAAAATCCGTTCAGTAGGAAGTTTCCCCACCCCCCTAATGTTGAAGAACGCCTATTTGGGCATCAAGGCAAAGAGTCACACGATGCTTACCGTATTCAAGAAGATAGTAGATGAAAAGGGCAAACAGCTCGGCGTGTCCATATCCAAATCCACTTACAGCAAATACGAATTAGTCTATCGCCGTTTGCAGGAGTACATCAAGCAAGAATACAAAAACACCGACCTTCCCCTTTACAGCATCGACGACGATTTTGTGAACGGTTTTGAAATCTTCCTCCGTGTAGATAAGAAAGTCGGTCATAATGCCACCGCCAAGATGATGCAGAAGTTAAAGACCTCGACTACCTATGCAAAATCTCACGGTATGATGCAGGAAGACCCCTTCTACGATAAGAAAATCACGTTTGAAGACGTAGATGTTCCCTATCTGACAATGGAAGAACTCCAAGCCGTCATGGAAAAAGACATTCAGAACGCCCGTTTGCGTCGTGTCCGTGACATCTTCGTCTTTTCCTGTTTCACCGGTTTGGCGTATTCAGACACCTATTATCTGACCGAAGAACACCTATACAAAGCCAATGACGGAAAAATGTGGATAAAGAAACCCCGTCAGAAAACAAAGGTCATAGCTGACATACCTTTGTTGGAAGTCCCCCTTCAGATATTAGACAAATATCGTGGACAACAGACCGGCGGACGCCTGCTTCCCGTATGCAGCAATCAGAAAGTCAACCAATACCTGAAAGAACTCGCCACCGTGTGCGGCATCAACAAGGAGCTGACCTATCACGTTGCAAGATACACATTTGCCACCTCGCTTACCCTGCTGCACGACGTACCGATGGCAAGTATCGCGAAGATGTTGGGACATACCAATATCCGCCAGACACAGCACTACGCCAAAGCCACCAACATACTACTCAGCCGTAGTATGCAGAATCTTTCAGAACAGTTGAATTTACGCATGGAAATAAAATAAAGGAGGAAAAACAAATGTATATAGATTATCTAAGCAACAGCCGTACAAACGGGATGAATACCGGTCGTGAATACCTGACGATAGAAGAACTTGTAGCAATAACAAAACGGGAATTTGACAGTTCCCGTTTAGAAAGAGTCCGCGACCTGTACCTGTTCGCCTGCTACACCGGTCTGGTTTATCAGGACATCAAGAACTTGCAGCAATACAACGTCATTACGGCAAAGGATGGTACACGTTGGTTATCAATCCGCCGCCAAATGCACGGCAGTTCATCCCAAATCCCCCTATTGGAAAACGCCTGCCAAATCATCGACAAGTACCAAGACAATGGAACAGAGAACCTTTTGCCCGTTCCGAGCATCCAAAAGGTCAACGCCTACTTGAAAGAGATAGCCTCACAGTGCGGTTTAGACCGGAATCTAAGTTTCCAGTCTGCCCGTTCTACCTTTGCCGTGACGATTGGCATAGCCAACAAAGTTTCCCCCGTGACCATTTCCAAACTGTTCGGCTTCCGGGACTACACCACTCGTTCCTCCCGTGTTTCCGACAAGCAAATCAGCAAAGAAATGCTTGAACTGTCCAAGAAACTTGCCGCCAACAAATAAATTCAAGATATAAATAACTAATTTTACCCCCCAACAAAATCATTATGGAAAGAGGATACATACAAATCACAGAAGAAGAAATCGGCAAACCCATTGTCGAAGTCAAAATAGTAAACGGAACCGTATGGATGTTCAAGCACGAAATCGCCCGTCTTTTCGACGTATATCTCCAGACGGTGGGCAACAACTTCCGTTCCATCTTCAAGTCCGGCGTGCTTCGTGAAGACGATGTTACGATGGAGCGCAAGATGAAGAACGAAAAAGGTCAGGACATCTACGTCACCTTTTATAATCTCGAAGCCATCATCTTCCTAAGTTACCGCATAGACTCCCGCTACGCCAAAGCCTTCAGGGAATGGGTGATGAACGCCCTTTGCGAATACAACCGCATGGACAAGAAAGCAACCGAGGTAATTGTCGTGTTCAATGCCGACACCCGCCACGCTTCCATCCAGTACCCGCAGATACCCAACTAATCCCCGTAATACGGTAAATCAAAGCCTGATGCACAAATAAATGTATCAGGCTTTTTTCATATCCCCAAAAACCTCTACCTTTGAACAAACTATTGATTATGATTGAAAATCTGGTCGTTTCCGTCCCGTTTGAAGATTTAGACGACGCACCCATATACAACTACTTCCGGCTTTCAGAAATGCCCGGCGAGTTCCTGGTCATACAGAAAGAGGACGGCATGTTCTACTTCCTTTGTTCCCACGACTGCCCGATAGAAAAGATAAGCCGTTCCTTCGACTGGTACATCGTTTCCAAAGACAAGTTCAACGACCACCTGACAATCGGCATTGGGTTGGCAGACAAAGAACCGATAGAAGGCGAACTCTACCGCCTTCAAGACGAAACCACCCTGAACCTTTGGCGTGACATACTCCGTTTTACATTCGAAGGTGACTTCGTCCGCCAGTTCTTTCCCTACGATACCTATTTCAAAGGCAAAGTACGCTATGACGAAGCCTTGTGCTTCTATATCCACGATTATTACCCGACCCGGACAAAAGACCTGACCCCACATCAAAAAAAGGTCAGCAACTTAGTGTTCCGCTTTAAAGAAGGCACCGAGAATGCCGCCCCCTTGCTTGCCAAGATTTTCTCCCTCTGCATCGGTCGTATGCCCTTCTTCAAAGAAATGAAATCTCCCGTCCTGATACCTATCCCAGCCGCCACACGCGAGCGCAATATCGCCCGTTTTGCCCGTTTTTGCAGCCTTCTGTCCCGCCGCCTGAAAGTAGCGGACGGATTCCGTGCCATTTGGATCAAAGAAGACCGGGAACAACTCAAAGGCACAACCGGACAAAATAAACTTTCCAATCTTATCTTCCACTCCGAATACATCAGGGGAAAAGATGTAATTTTGGTGGACGACATCACAACCACCGGTCAGAACTTCATTCAGATGAAACGCAAATGTATGCAGTTGGGTGCCAATTCAGTGGTGGGAGTATTTTTAGGAAAAACGGTTTGACACCATTTGTTTCAAAGCCATAAGAAAGCCAAAGACAGCAATGATTCTTTTTTTTCAAGACAACCCGATACACATAAGAAAGACAGCGGAAAGACAAGATAAATCCCGAAATCGTTACTCAAAATTCACTCAAATTGAAAAGTAACGATTTAGTATATAATTAGCTAAATAACAGAGAGTTTACTACTATTTTCCCAACCCCTTCATCGGTATAAAAACCGTTTATCCGTCAAAAAGCCATTCCCCGTACTTTGTACTGGAAATAACATTTTGCCTACCCATAACCGCAGAAAAGTATTCCGTTGACCATCGAATATAAATCTTCGCCAGCTAACGGAATACCTTTCCTTTTCCCGGTTATGCCAAGAGGTTGTTTTTATGATTACTTATCCCTTTGGATAAAAGTCAGGATTGAATTATTTATTCTTCAATTTGTTCATAGCATCAGCAAGAGCAATATCCATTGCCTCGTAATGATCGCTATCGTACTTCATTAGTCCGGCAAGCAGTCCATTCAGCGTGTTTATGGCACTTGTCCCTTCTTCCGAACTTCCAGTCTTTGAAATCAGGTCGATAGCCGCACTCAAATCCCCCCGTAACTTTACGAGGTCACTAACTTTCTCAATTGGTAAGAGGTAGAACAGTTCTCCTTTATCTGTTCCTACAATCCCCTGCAACGGGGTTTCATGTAAATGTTCCATTATCATATGTATTAAAAAACGTGACACTGCCAATCACAGTCCCAAAGGCATCGCCAAACGCCCAACACAAAAGCAACTGACAGGTCACGTTAGTATATGACCGAGCCAGTTTACTTACCTTTGTGTTTTGAAATTGGCGATTTCTTGGAACGGTAAATAAACTCACTAAAAAGCGGAGGACTATTTATCCTCTCGTTGCAAAAGTAGGAAAATAATAGGATATTTTTCTGTGATTAAGGCAAAAAGATAAATGCAATATCTTATAAGATAACGGATAGCTCCCGGCGAGCTATCTTTTTTAATGGTTATCACATGGCTTTTTTCTTCATTTTTCTCTCTATAATTTCTTCCTCGATTGCTCCTGCCAATCTAAGGGAAGCCAACTGTTAAGCTATGTTTCTTGTGCGAAGATAAACGGCAGTCTATTGCCGTTCAAATTTTTATTTGCAAAATCTCCAGCCCTACGGGTAGTATTTTACAAAAAAAATTTGCCCGTTCATATCCAGCCATCTTCCGATGCACACGAAACACAGCTCAACAGCCGGCTCCGATAAGGCATAAAAAAAAAGTCAGAAATTATGAAAAATGAAGAAAAAAATAGGAAACAGCAGCTTACGAGCCTTCCAATCAGCATAAATATTTTGAAAGTCGTTTTGATGGCGGCTGGTGTCTATTATTTCGGGGTGAAGTTCCTTTTTGCCATCCTTTTGTGGTGGGCAGTCCGTCAGATACTCCGTTTGTTCTTCATTACCCTTAAACTTCTGTTTTGGGGACTGATAGCCCTGTTCATTCTATATGCAATTATTTAATCACTAATATATATAATATGAAAGCAAGATACAGTAAGACCGTTTCGCAGCAATGCAGATATTACGAAGTGGAAAACATTTTCGAGTACATGGTAAGTGTTTACCTGAACGGTAATATATCCACGTTTACCACACTTTTCAAAGAATTGGAGAAGGAAGCACGCAAGGACTTTATAGACTATCTTTTCTACGAAGTGAACCCACAATATCAGATTGAAATATTGAAAGCAACCCTTTAATAAGAAATAAGTATGAAAACTATATCCCAAATGACACGAGAAGAAAAGTTACAAGTAATTTTAGAGTACACTCCATATAGGACAGAACGTGAGATAATGCTCCGTTACCTTTTGGCGGTACGCCGTAACAATATACAGCAAATCGGATATTTCGAGAAATTTGGTGAGAACATACGCCAAATTATCCGCAATGTCCATACCTACGAAAGAGCATTGCTTTTCGGTTACACAAGCAAGGCTTTAAACGAATACGGTTGGTTGATTGGTATGATGTTACCCATCGTTGAGAAAATCGAACTGGACAACTCTAACTGCATCCACATCGGTAAATCCCAAAACGGAACGTATGCCGTAGCCATAGATTGGTGTACGGGAAGTGCCGGAGGTGGAAGCCATCCGTCCGTATTTGACGAACCCATCAAAGACTACAAAGAAGCTGTCAGGCAAGGTATTTGTCAGTTGGAACAGCAATACAGCAAAGCGGAACGCTATTCTGTTACCGATAGGAGTAATTATAATCCCAACGTGATAAGCAAACTCAAAAACAAACTATTGGAACTGAAACGTCGGTACACCCAGCCCCAACAACTTACATTGGCGCTGTTCTAAACACAAAATCCTCTTGCCCATTATCAGGCAGGAGGATTTTTATATAAGGAAAAAGTCTATTCAACCTCTTCTCCCCATAATTCTATATCAGTCGGTGCATGATATAAATCCCATCCGATGCACCCCCATATAGCAATAAGGAAGCCACAATAAACAAGCAAAGCAGTCATTACTACTTCAATTTAATTAAAGGTTCAATCAAACTCTTCATGTCTTCACTCATCCGGCTTTGCTCATATTTGGATCGGCTTAAATTCTCAAAGACAATTTGTTTAGGCAGAACCTTATAACAAAAATAACTTGAACCGAAATAAGCCGCATTTTTCTCCGTAAACTGGATACGTTTGTCAAACAAAAGCATTTGCATTTCTTTATCCTTGAACATACGTACCGGAGCACTGCTGTTCAACCATAAATTAGATAAAATCAGTGCAAAAGGCTTTCCTAAAGATAAGCAGCGTTCCACTACTTGTTGCTTTTTGCTGAAAGGAGGATTTGACACAATCATATCCCATTTCATTGGCTCATAATTAAAAAAGTCTTGTCCGGTGCAAATATGGGAATGAACAGTATTTATACCGGCAGCTTTGAAGGCAAGCACAAATTCGCTGTTTTCCGTATCAAACGGACACCAAACAGTTTTATTCTTTGGTATGTACTTTATAATAGGAGCAACCGCATAAGCAGGAGTATATTGCTCATCACTGCTAAAGCGTGGATTATACCCGGCATAAATCATTTTTCCTCCTCCTTATCCTGACTTTCATTATTGAAGCCGAAAGATTTCTGTATCATTTGTCCGAATGAATCGACCACATAAATATCAATCGTCTGCTGGTCAGTACTCATAGATTTATAATACAGACGGAATGTTTCCTTTTCCAGCAGGTAAAGGTCATTCGGGAGAAGAACCGTCCCGTCTTCCAAGCGCAATTGCCCCTTTCCGTCCGGTTGGAAGTAACGGATAAAATACTTCGTTTCCACATACATACCGCCCCTTACCAATTCACAGCGTATTTCCGCTTCCTCGCCTATTACGATTTTATTCTGTACCGGCAGTGTTGCCATATCAAACTCATACACCTGCTGCACGTCCAACTTATCACTACACGCTACCACACACACGATACCGGTCAACACAAGACCGAGCACGAATATTGTTTCAAACATCTTCTTCATATACCTTTATTAATTGATTAAGAATTTAAGCCCCAGACCGAATTGGAAATGAAACTTACCCGTATCACTTCCCCACAAGCACCGCTCGCGGGCGTTCAGTAGCAGAACCACCCGGTTACTCAGATAACTTTCCAGTTCCAGCGATACAGCACCCCCATAGACAAAGTTATCGCCGCTTCGTAGGGTAGAGCCGTCATAGAGCAGCTTTTCTCCCCAATTATTGGTTTCATATCCCGCCAAAGCCGATCCGCCCAGCGAAAGCAGAAATACCTTGTTCGCATCCGAAAGAAAAGTATAGTAATACCCGCCCTCCGCAGTAAATTGCGAGGTAGGTATGCGGATAGCCTTATACGGATGATACTTTTGCAGATACTCCGCACCGAACACCCACCGGTTGCAATGTCTGGTATAAGTATCCAGCGACAGCCCGAAAGAATACCCCAGCTCATTACGTTTGTCGGACGAATGAAAACCGTCCGCCATTCCTCCCGTAACCCGGATGCCACGCATACCCGGCAGGCAGCGTTGGGCGTATGCCTTGTCCGCCAGGACAAAGCACACTACCATACACAATAAAAATAGAACCTTCTTCATCTTATTTCATTTTCAGTTCGTTAATCACTCTTGCACGGATTAGCTCCGCATTTCCGATTACAAATTTCTGATGGCGTCCGCCCGCCTGCTCATTCATTTCTACTACCAGTTCCTTATCATCCGGCAATGTAAACTTAGGCAACGTAAAGACCGTTCTCTCCCTGCTCTTCCCGTTGACCACCGTCACATAATTGTACGCACGCAGCGGAACAATCACCTGTTCCTGAATGGCTGTACGTTTCGCAATCTTTCTGTCCACCACCTTAAAAGTGATATAGTCCACATGAAAAGGCACGTTGGACGAGTTTTTCAACTCCGTATGGAAATACAGTAACCCGTTGTGCGTATAAATCCCTTTCAACGTATATTGAATACCGAACCTTTTGCAGCCGATATGCTTCACCAGTCTGTCATTGTTGGCATGGATAGACTTCATAATCAGCCGTACCAGCAACGGCGATTCGCTGCCCAATTCTTTCAGATAAACCTCCATCGAGTTATTCGGTCGGTTCACCGCTTCGCCGTCATGGATAAAATCTTTCATCTCGATATTCAACTTCGTAGGCTCATCCGCATACTTCACGTTAAACGTGTAATAACTGCCATCCTCCGTAATCACCGCAAGATTGGTTTCCCGTGAGAAATCACGCAGTGCCGCTTTCACGCGCAGCACATTTTCCGAACCGTCCGCTTTTCCGGCGATAATGTCCGCAGAACCCAAGTCCACATAACGGATAGCCGCAGGAAAAATCAGATGTACTGTTTTATTAAAAGTCACTTCTAACCCATAGGGAGGAACCATCCGGTCAAAAGTCACCGCCCGGGTAAGTCCCTCGTACAAATCCCCCGTAGAAGGACTTTTGCGCACCTCTTCCTCTTCAGCGGCAACCGCTTCCGTTTCCTGTTGCACCTTTTCCACTTTCACTGTCTTTTGCGCGTATGCACCCGATACACTTGCACAAAAGGCAAGCATCAAAATCAACTTTTTCATAAATACTTCTTTTTAAATTGTTTATAATTGGTTTTTTTAGTGGTATATCTCTTATTGTCCCGGCAGGAGATAAAACTCATGATTAGCTTTGAGCGTCACCTTTACCGTTCGGAACTTCTTCGCCAGATATTGCGACGCCCCCTGAATGACACCCTTTCCCAAGTCCGCAGCCAGTTGTGCCCCGGCATCTTCCGTGATGGTGATACTCGTTCCGAGTGACGACCCCATGTTCGCCGCCATCTCCTTCACCGCGTTCAGTTCCTCCGATTCAGGCACAAACACCCCCTTCATACCTTTTGTATCATATACATCCAGATTGATGGGCGTCACACTCTCCCCGTAACTGACCGAACTCACCTTTATCTCCATCCGTTCACCGTTGACTTTTGCCGTACCGGTAACCATTGTTCCCGATGGCACATACTGTTCTCCCGCCATCATCGGCTCCAATAACCGGAGCTGCACTTCCTTCCCGTCCGTCAGCGTGACGGTCTGGTACACACAGGCACGGATAGTATTCTTCGCAAGACCCTCCACCTCTGTTTGTACCGTATTGAATCCCAGATTACGAGGCTTGCTGTACACCCTCACAAAATCCGCATCACTCATCGGCGGAGCCAGTAGCGACACCACTTTCTCCTTTACCTGTCCCACCGGCACAGTGACAGTTCGGGCATTTCCCGTACCCTTGTTCCCGGCGGTGGCAACCTCTGCCTTTTCCGGTTGCCCGTTACCGTTCTGTCCCGGCATATACTTTGCCGCCAGTTGGTACGACTTCTCCATCAGTTCCAGTTGTTCATCCGCAGCCGTTTTTCTCTGCTGTTCTTCCTCCTTCATCCGTTCCAGTTCCTGAATCCGCCATTCCAATTCCAACTGCTTCTGGTCATCTTCCGGCTCCTTATGTTCCTGGTAGAAAGTACCCAACTGCTTGTTTATATCCTTATAGGCAACCGCCGAAGAACGGATTGGCGAATTATCGGTGCGTAGTGCAGGTTCCGGCGGCAGTTCTTCCATTGAATCCCCGATAGGAGCTTCCTCCGTCTGCCCGATGGCAATCTCAAAGTCCTGCAAAGTCCCCATTTTCGACTTCTGCTGTTTCTCGAAGGCATCCCGCTCGTATGCTTCCTTCTTGTCATCCAGCAATCCCTTTTCTTTGGGGAGCGGCACGTCGATATTGAATCCTTGCTGTACTTCCTTTTCCTCTCCATCCGAAGAAGGAGCGAAAATCAGCCACATGGCACCCACGAACACAAGAAACATCAGCGGATACACCAGCATCTTTTTTCTCCGTTGGGCTTCCGCCGGTGTCAGTTCCTTGCGTTCCTTCTCTTTTGGCTTCTCCTTTTTCTCTGCCGGTTGTCGGGTTGCATCCTCTCCGGCAGTATCCCGGACTTCCTCCGTCACCGTTTCCTCTTCTATCTGCACGATACCTTCCTCCAGTACTGTACCTTCTTCATTGATATGATTATCTTCCATTGCTCTTTACTTTATCACATTACTACTTCCTGAACTCTCCCGAACGGGATAAGGGACACTATCCGCCTGTTGATGCAGTTTCATTTGTTCGATATGCTCGATCTGCAACCGTTCGCCTTCCTCTTTTCCCATCCGGTAAATACCCGAAACCGTGAAATAAATAGACAGTGCACTAAATCCTAACAGCATCGTGAGCGTGACTGCCAACTGCTTTCCCGGCGTCAGCCTTCCGCACATGCGGCGCAGACCATCATCCATCCGGTCTTGCCATTCATTGATTTTCTTCCGTATCATCATGCCTATCTTTCCAGTACCCGTAAATCCTTATTTTCCAGAATCTCGAACCGTTCCATCGTAAACCCGTGCGGGTTATTGTCCGACCGTACCGAATTGATTAACCCGCACCGGGTAACAAGGCTTCGTTCCGTCACATTACTTGCACGGATAATCATCTGCCGCGCGTACATCGTTACCTGATAAGGATAGCGGTCAAAGTCACACGCCATGCTGTCCACCTGCAAAGTCTGGTTGATATTCGCCGAAATGATTCGGTTATAATATCCCTTCTCGCTCCAATCCTTGTAGTACCTGAAGGCACTTTCATCGCAGAGGAACAGCGCCCTTCTGATATTTCCCTCTATCGCATCCTTGTCCGGCGAAAGCGTGAAGAACAACTCATGAAACCGTTTCACGTGCTCTTTCGCCTCCACCGGTCTGTTTTGCGAAAGGTCTTGTGACAGAGCCAGCATCAGCGACTTGCCGTTATCCAATACATAAATCTTCCCCCTCTGCTTTTGCGCAAAACTGTACGAACTCCAGATGCTGTACCCCGCCACCAGCGTACACAACACGAGGAATACCAACGCAATCATCCGGATTTGCCGGAAACTGCTCTCTATATTCTTCAAACTCTTAAATTCCATCTTAATAAGATTATTTGATTTTCAACTGATTATTTACCTCTTAACTTTCCCGAAACATGACCGACGGCAGCTCCCGTCACTGCCGCAGCCCCTTTACCGCCTTTCAGTCCCCACGAATTGACCTGCTTCCCGTAACTTCCCGCGCCACCGTTCTGAATGATCCATCCCGATACGGTCGGAATCGTGAAATACCCGATAATCCCTATCAACATGAATATAATGTAAGCCGCGTTCGAAGCATCCGGTATAAAATTCGGGTCTTCCAGTGCCACAATATCCTTTTCCAGCATCAATACCTGAATACGGGCAAGCACCGCACTGAACAAGTCCGAAACCGGCAGCCACAGATAAATCCCGATATACCGGGTGAGCCATTGCGTCAGCGTCGCCTGAAATCCGTCATAGACGGAAAGAGCGAAGGCGAGCGGCCCCAAAATGCTCAACACGATTAAGAAAAATGTCCGTATCGTGTCCAGTATCAGCGAAGCAGCCTGAAAGAGCAACTCCATCACCCAGCGGAAAGCATCCCGGATATTCTTTTTCAGTTCATACCCCGTTCTTTTCATTTGCATCCCCATCATGATACCCAGCGATTCCGGCGACCATCCCAACTCGTCAATCTTCTTGTCAAATTCAGCGTCCGAAACGAGATACGCCGTTTCCGGATTCCTCACCATCGCCTCATATTCCAGTTTCTCCCGTTGCTGGCTGTACTTCTCTATATTGAGTGTCTGCCCTTGCAGGATATTGTTGCAGCCCTTGACCACCGGACTCAGCACCGTATTGATAGTCCCCAATACAAAAGTGGGAAAGAACATGATGCACAGCCCCACCGCAAACGGACGCAACAGTGGATATACATCCACCGGCTCCGCCCTCGCCAGAGCCTGCCATACTTTGGCAGCGATAAAGAACAAGGCACCCAGCCCGGCAACGCCCTTTGCCACCCCGATCATATCACCGCAGAGCGGCAACATCTCCGTGTACAGATTCCGCAGAATCTGGTGCAAGTTTTCAAATTCAGCATCCATGACCGTTTACCAATATCTTTCGTTAGCACTTCCATACAAGGACAAAATCCTTTTGGTATCATTTTTTTCCTTCGCACGCAGGTAAGAAACCGAGATGTTCCGGTTCGTATAGTACGCCACCAGATTGCGGTAATCCTTCACATCCCTGTACACCCGGTCTATCACGTCCATGCGTTCCTTGTCGCTCATCGACAGTCCGTTTGCGTTGACTACCGTTTTCAGTTCCTCCAACAGTCCGCTGCTTTCTTCCAGCAACTTCGTATATCCGAAAGCGATGGCGTTCAGTTCCCCCGGTGTAAAATTCGGGTCGGATAGCATCTTCTGATAGTTCGTCACATACATTTCCGAAATATCCCCGACGAGCAACACCGTCTGTTGCACCTTCCGGGCATCCTTCACTAAATTGTGTACCGATTTCAGTGCGTCGTAATATTTTTTTCCCTGCTCAAACACCTTTGCCGTTTCCTTGAAACCGTTCAGCGTATTGTTGGCAGTCGTCGAAGTCTGTATAATCTGCTTGGCAGAATTGATGATACCTTGCGCCAGATTTCCGGGGTCGGTAACCACCCATTGCGCTTTCGCCTCATGGCAGAAGCACGCTGCACTGATGCAGAGCACAAATAAGATTCTTCTCATAAATACATCTTTTTAATTGTTCGTAATTGGATTTTTTAGTGGTAACGGCAGAAAAGCATTACAGCTCGTCCGCCCGGACATATTCCCCTTCCGTAGAAAGGTATAACAGATCCTTTTCCTCGTCATAGCCTAACAGAATTTCCCCGAACAGATCAACGGACAATCCCCGTCCGGTTTGTTCTATTTTGTTTACTATCACCGTATCGGGATTATAGACTATGGCAAGGCAGAAATTCCTGCCGTCGTGGAACACCTGCACCGGTGGGGAGTGCAGGTTACTTTTCCATGCGCCGCAGATATTTCTGACCGGAAACCTACGGTTAGCTTTCATGGCTTCCTACTGTTTCCGGACATACTCCCCATTAGTCGAAAAGGTCAATATATCCCTTTCCTGATGGTAAGTCATATCAATATGAAACCCTGTGTCGATAAACATAGCCCCGCCTTTCTGCTGAATCACATACGTTTCCGGCACCATTCTTCCCGTCATTCCCCTTTTGGCAAAAAGGGTCAGCTTGTAGCACTTCCCGTCTTTGGCAATTCGTATATCCGGTTTCCCGATGGCACTTTTCCATTCCCCGCACAGCCGGCTCATATCCGTTTGCGGTTCGGTGCACGCTTCCGCCAGTAGGCACATGACCCCGGCGAGCAGCACCGACAATGTTCTCATCTGTTTCTCATTAAATATATACTTCATTTCAATCCTGTTTTTTTTGTTTTTTACTTTCCGCCAGTTGTTTGATAGCCAGTTCGATATTTCCCCCTAACTTCTCCGTCAACTGCATCACTTCCAGTTTCTCCGTTTCCTCGGTCGTATAAGTCAGATACTCCTGCATCGACACCTCCGTGGCATAGACCGCCGACTGCACGCCGCCCAGCCCGAACCACACCTCCTTATACTTCCTCGATGCGGCATTTGCCATATTGATAGAGAGAATTTGCGCCTTCTCCTTGTCTGTCAGCCCCAGCAACTCCTGAATTTTCGAGAACTTGTTCATGTACTTGCGTTGGTCGAGCAGAATCTTGCAATCCGAGTTATTGATAATACTCTCCTTGACAATAGGCGAAGAAATAATATCGTCCACCTCTTGCGTTACCGTCACCGCCTCCCCGAAAAACTTTCGGACAGTCTTGTACAGATAGCGCATATATTCTGCCATCCCTTCCCGTGTCAGCGCCTTCCATGCTTCCTCAATGATTATCATCTTTCTTACCCCTTTCAATCGGCGTAACTTATTGATAAACATTTCCATAATAATGATAGTAGTCACCGGAAAAAGGATGGGATGATCCTTGATAGAATCGATTTCGAATACCACGAACCGTTTGTCCAGCAAGTCCAGCTGCTTGTCCGAGTTCAGCAGAAAATCATACTCGCCGCCCTTGTGGTACGGTTCCAGTACATTCAGGAAATTGGTGATGTCGAACTCCTTGTCGCGTACCCCCTTCGCATCCAGTATCGCCCGGTAATCCGTGTCCACAAACTCGTAGAAAGTGTCGAAAGACGGCACAAGGCTGTCATCATACTTAATCCGGTCAATGAACAAGGCGACCGCATTGGACAGCGCCACCTCTTCCGAGCGGGACGCCGGTTCATTGTCCTTCTTCCAAAGCGTCAGGAGCAATGTCTTGATAGATTCCTTTTTCTCCACGTCAAACACCTTGTCCTGCGTAAAAAAGGGATTGAAACTGATCGGGCTTTCCTCCGTATAGGTGAAATACACCCCGTCGTCCCCGTGCGTCTTTCTCCGTATCATCTCGCACAGCCCCGAATACGAATTACCCGTATCCACCAGCACGATGTGCGCCCCCTGTTCCCAATACTGCCTCACTAAATGGTTCATGAAGAATGACTTCCCACTACCCGAACCGCCCAACACGAATTTATTGCGGTTCGTAATGATCCCCGTCTTCATCGGCAAGTCCGAAATATCCACATGAATCGGCTTCCCGCTAATCCGGTCAGCCATCTTTATCCCGAACGCACTCGGCGAACTCTTGTAATTTGTTTCTTCGATAAAGAAACAGAGAGCCGGTTCGATGAATGTATAGAAACTTTCCTCCTCCGGAAAGTCCCCCGCATTTCCCGGCATCGCCGCCCAATACAGCGTAGCCGCGTCCACCGTGTTATGCCTCGGTTTACATTCCATCAGCGCCAACTGGCTACCCACATCGTTACGGATATTCTTCAGTTCCTCCGCATCATCCGACCACGCCATCACATTGCAGTGGCAACGTACCGACGTCAGCGAATAACTGTGCGCCTCGTTCAGATAGAGGTCTATCCATTCCTTGTTAATCTGGTTCGACCGACTGTAGCGGGAGAGCGACTGCATGTTTCGCGCCGTCTTCTCGAATTTCTTCAGGTTCTCGTTGCTGTCATCAATGAAAATATATTGGTTCACAATATGGTTGCACGACAACAGCAGCCCGATGGGAGCCGCAAAGCACAAGCGGCAGTCCGAGCGGTCAGTCGATAACTTCTCGTACCGCATGTCCGTGCCCACCTTTCCCGGCACATCGTCCACGTCCGAGAGTGTATGCACGCACAGCTTCTTGTCACCGATGCGCAGCCCGTCCGTTCCTAACTCCATATCTTCCAGTGTCGTCGTATCTTCCAGCGAGAGCGAGAAATACTTCTCGATCAGCCCCGCCCCCTTATCCGTGCCCACGATTTCATCCGTGCCCAGCCGTACCAGCCGTACAAGTCCCGAATCGTTCACGATCTGTTCGAACTGTCCCACCGCTTCCAGAAAGCGCGTAGCCATCTCCTTGTTCACCTCTTTCGGCACGATAAACCCGCGGCACAGCGATGAAAAATTACTTTGCATCCTTGCCCGTTCCTTCGTCGTTTTCGTCAGGAACAGATAACACCCGTGATTGAGGAACGGACGTTCATTGAAGTGCATCTCGTAACAACGGGAGAGGAAACTAAGGCTATCCTTATCCGTTTTCGGCTGGTAATTCTCCTTGATAAACCAGTCCTGCTTGTGTACCACCGAATAGTTCGGCAGTACCTTGATTGCTTTCGCCCATGTGGAATGTATCGTTTCATATTCCGGTGTGGTGACCGTGAACAGTTCCGGCAGTTCCACCCGGAAGGCGACGGTAATATCCGCATCCTTGCTGATGATGCAGTCCTGTTCCACCGCAAGCAACGGGAACTTGCTTTCTATCGTGGCAGCTTTTAATACATTTCTCATTTTCTTCTCTTTTTGAATAATTTTCGGGGAGTGATCCTGTTAATCAGGAAGCGGGGATGCTGCCGGGACGAGAGCAGTTTCATCAGTCCGTGTTCGCCGTATCTCTCATTCAGCGCAAAAGTAGCCCATACCAGCACCGACGCCGTGACAACACCGAACCCGATGCAAATCCACTGGTTGATACCCACCATATACATGATGATGAACACTACAAATACCGCGAGCAATCCGGCAGCGAACAGAAACAGATATTGCGCTTTCAGTCCCTTAAATTCAGCACTTTTCCCAATCCCCTTGTTTAGTTCAAATTCCATTCTCTATTTTTATATATTGTACGCGTACATTATATAAATTATAAGAAGAACGACCTCAAAATAGTAGCCGCCACAATCAGGAAAATACAAGCTCCAAACCAACTCGCGGCAACTTTACTCGTATCGGGATCGCCCGACGAAAATTTGTTATATACTTTTACCCCGCCAATCAATCCGCAGACCGCTCCGATAGCGTACACTAACTTCGTCCCCGGATCAAAATATCCCGTTATCAGGTTCGTTGCCTCCGTTATCCCCGCTTGTCCGTTACCTTGCGCATAAGTAGCGCCCACAGCCACAAACAGAGCGGTGGCAGCTAAAAGAAATTTCTTTGTATTCATAAACACTTGTTTTTTTATGGATGCAGGGCTGGATAACCCCGCATCCGGTTATCAATAATTGGTTACACAATATCATATATGTTGAAGTCTTCGGGAACCTCCCCGTCAGCCTCATTGCCGTTATCATCCGTTCCGTCGGACTGTTCCTGCCGGTAGTTCTCCATGTGCCGGTTTATCAGTTCCGTCACCCTTTCCGCCCGTTGCGGATGGCTGGCAACCAACTGCTCGAACATATCCGTATGTTGCAGTTCCATCAGTGTCCTTCCGGCTTCCTGTTCCTCCTGTTCACTCACCGTTTCCTTTGCCTTTCCCAGCACCTTCACGGCGGCGCACATATCCTCAAAACTCACCCCCGAAGCCATTGCCCCCGGTTCGCTGCATCCTTCCAGTTCCTCGTCTTCCTCCTCATAGTCCAGCGACACATCAATATCCATCGGTGCATTGTCTTCACCTTCCGGTGGTGCATCGTTAAATACATCATCCAGTTCTTCGTCAGGCACTTGCAACGGGTGTTTTTCCGGTTCGGCGACAAAAGTATCATCTTTTTCAACTCCTTTTTCGCTTTCGTTTTCCGTGGCTTCGAGTGGCTTCAAAGTGGCATCGAGTGGCACCGATGGCGGCAGTACAAAACTACTTTTCCCCAGAATCCCGGCTACCCGTGCATCCTTTCGGGGCAGTATCGCGGCGGCGTTCCGTGCCGCCTTCCGCCGCTTCCATTTCTCATATTTCAGATAGACCGCCGCCCATAGCACATACAGGATGGCAAGCCCGAACAGCAGTATAAGTTCCACATCCTTGCTCATATCAGATCCTCCCTCTTTTGCCGGTACAGTTCGTTAATCTCATCCTTGTGCCTTTCCAGATGTTCCGCCAGTACCGTGTCGATATAGCCGCCCACCGTTATATCCTTATCCGCTATTATATGCACCAGCCGGGAAATGACCGCATGATTCTGTCCGCTGATATACACACACTGCCGTGTTTTCAGCTCGTTCCGTTTCAGGAACTTTTCACCGTATTCCGACAGTCCCCGTTTCTTTCCCTTTCCCGTTTCCCGGTTCTCCTTCGCCCGTTCCACCGCTTGCAGTGTTCCGCCCGTCCGTTCCCGTTCCTCCGCCACTTCCGCAGCATCCGCAGCCGTTCCCGTAGTTTCCGCTACCTTTTCCGTAGCTTCCTCCCGTACCTTCTCCGCATCATTGCCCTTTACAGTAGCTTCCGGTGCCTGCTTCCCCGTCGTCTTGAACGACGAGATGATGAAGTTCTCGTCAATCTCATCCAGATTGACGTCCTCTTTCTGTTTCTTCGCCATACGCATCCCTATTGAATCAGTTCCAGTATCTCATCAATAATCTCGTTCAGGTTGCTGCCCCTCACCAGCGCCTTGTCCGCCGGAAAGATAGTCGAGCGGAACAGCGCCTTGTGCCCGGCGGACAACTCCCGCCGAAACCGCTTGCTGTCCGGCAGGAAAGTTTTCAGTACCGACAAACCCAAGTCACGGATCACCTCCTCATACACATCGTACAGTTCCGACTTCTCCCGTCCGTCCACCATGTTCCAGAGCAGGTGCATCCCCTTGATTTTCGACTTCCCCGTAGTAATCAGCGTATCGTTCAGCACCACCACGAAGCGCAGCGTGCTCTCCATCACCACCCGGTCAGCCGATATAGGGGAGAAGATATAGTCCATCCGTGCCAGCGTGCGCACCACACCGCCGTTATTGATAGTCCCCGGCAGGTCAAAGAAGATAAAGTCAAAGTCCGTGTCCGCCAGTTCCGCGGCTCTTGTCACCGCATCCTCCGGTGTGCTCTCAATGACCGGGTACGCCTTCTTTTTCAGTCGTTGCACCTGCTCGTATGCCATCCACTTGTAGTACGGGTCGTCCATTGCCATTTTCAGGTCACGTTCCCGCATCTCCACGATGCTATGTTGCGGATAGTCACAGTCCACCACGGCAACGTTATAATCCATTACATAGTGCAGATAACTCGCCACCAATACGGTCAGCGTTGTTTTACCGGCTCCTCCCTTTTGGGTGGAGAAAGCGATGTACTTCGGTTCCTTTTTCATACGTTCAATTTTTAAATCGTTCATTATTCAATTCATTATCTCAATACTTCCTTATCTCTTTACGCCACCCTTTCCCTGTTTCCGTATAGCATTGCATCACCACTGTACCGTTTCATCATTTCCATGCGTCCATACGTCAGTACGACAATACTTCACTACATCTTCACGTCAGCACGTCAGTTCATCCTCAATGAAGGACTTCATCCTTTCGTCAATGATAGAAATCATAGCCTCTTTACATCACTGTTTCCGTGCTTCAAAAGAATGGCAGCGCAAATAAACGACTAATAAACCGCCCCTGTATCACTTTGAAAATCAGTGGCATCAACTGGCACCGAAGTGGCACCGAGTGGCACTGTTACGGATTCTTCCGCCCGTTTCCGTCCCCCTAACTTTGCATCGTTAAGCAGTCCGGGTTGCAACCGCCGCCCTTGCCGTCTGTCGCTAACCCTAATCTGACCGGATACGGTCGGATTTTTATGTTCACCCGAACATAGCAAGCTGTGTTTTTTGCTGCACGAAACAAGTTTTGCCGCAAAAAACGCTTGCCCCTTTTCCGATGGAGAAAGGGGGGACAATTACCTCCGAAGTCGGTAATTGTTGGGGGAGAGTGGTAGGGCGTAGATACTCCGCCGGGCTGTCATTGTACCACTAAAAAACTTAGATGTATGAATGATGAAAAAGAAAAAAGCCGCCGCAAGGGTGGCAGAAGTCCCAAGACCAACCCCGCCGTTTACCGCTACACGGTCAACTTCGATGCCGTCGAACACGCCCGTTTCCTTACACTTTTCGAGCAGTCCGGCTTGCGTTCTATGGCGCAGTTCATTGCCGCCCGCGTCTTCTCCGAAGAATTTCGGGTAGTCCGTACCGACCGTGCCGCGCTCGAATACGTCGCCAAGCTCACTGCATTGTACCAGCAGTTCCGCGCCGTGGGAGTCAATTACAATCAGGCGGTGAAGGAACTCCACGTCCATTTCTCCGAGAAAAAAGCCCTCGCCATGCTTTACCGATTGGAGAAATCCACACTGGAACTGATAGAGTTGAGCCGTAAGATAGTCGAACTATCCAATACCTTTGAGAGCCGATGGTTGCGAAAATAAGTACCGGACAGTCCCTTTACGGTGCCCTTGCCTACAACCAGGACAAGGTGGACGAAGGTCATGCCCGTGTACTTGCCGCCAATCTCGTCCTGCAACCCGAAGACGGGCAGTTACGCATCGGCGACTGCATGGACGACTTCCGGCGGTGGATGCCGTCCCACTACCGGACGGAGAAGCCCGTTATCCACATCTCCCTCAATCCGCACCCCGACGACGTGCTCACCGACGAACAGCTCACGGCCATCGGCGAGGAATACATGCGTAAATTGGGATATGGCGACCAGCCCTACCTGATTTTCAAGCACGAGGACATCGAGCGCAGGCACATCCATATCGTCAGCCTCCGGGTGGACAGTACCGGCAGGAAGATCAACGACAGCAACGAGTACCGCCGCAGCAAGGCAATCACCGAAGAACTGGAACAGAAGTACAACCTCCATCCGGCAGAAGGGCGGAAACAGGGCGATGACTGGCAGCTCACCCTTGTGGACAGCAGCAAAGGCAACCTGAAAAAACAAATCGCCAATGTAGTGAAACCCCTGTTGAAGATGTACCGCTTCCAGTCCGTGGGCGAGTTCCGAGCCCTGCTTTCCCTGTATAACATAAGTATGGACGAAGTCAAAGGCGAAACCGGTGGACGCCCTTACCACGGCATCATGTACTCCGCATTGGACAAGGACGGCGAAAAGACCGGCACACCGATCAAATCCTCCGTCCTCGGCAAGACCACCGGCATTGCCGCCATCGAAAAACAGATGCAGCAGTCCGCCACGGCGATCCGGGACAAGCAGCTCAAAGAGCGTACCCGCCGCATCGTTTCCGCCGCCATGCAGCGCACCCGGACAGAGTCCGCTTTCCGCCGGGAACTCTCTGCGCAGGGCATCGACCTCGTATTGCGTCGCAACGAAGACCACCGCATCTATGGCGTTACCTTCATCGACCACCATAGCCGGACAGTCCTGAACGGCTCCCGTCTAGGCAAAGACTTCTCCGCGAATGTCTTCAACGAATATTTCAGCAGCAGTGGAGCAGAACCGCAACCGCAGCAGGAGCAGCCAAACGTCCCCGGCAACCATACCGGACAGCGACCGTCAGCAGATACTCGCACCGATACCACTGCCACATCCGCCGACGGCGGTCTGCTCTCCCTTTTCTCTCCCGACCCCGTACTGCCCGACCGCGAGCCTCCACTTCCCAGGAAGCGTAGGAAGAAGCGTCGCCGTTACGGACGTCAGGATTAACCCCATAACATATTGTATCACACTATTAAAATTCAGAAAATATTATGTCACAAGAAGATGATTTAAGAGGATTGGCACGCGTGATGGACTTCATGCGTGCGTTGAGTATTCTGTTCGTAATAATCAATATCTATTGGTACTGTTACCCCGCCATCAAAGAATGGGGGATAAACATCGGAGTGGTGGACAAGATACTACTCAACTTCCACCGCACCGCCGGGCTGTTCACCTGGTCGCTCTACACCAAACTCTTTTGTGTGGTGTTCCTTGCCCTTTCCTGCATCGGCACCAAAGGAGTAAAAGAAGAAAAGATAAAATGGGTGCATATCTGGATAGCCCTCTCCGTGGGCTTTGTGCTCTTCTTTTTCAACTGGTGGTTATTAGACATGCCCGTGTCGTTTGTCGTCCGCACCGCGTTCTATATCCTCACCCTTACCGTCGGCTACCTCTGCCTGTTGGCGGCAGGCATCTGGATCAGCCGCTTGCTGAAGAACAACCTGCTCGATGACGTTTTCAATAATGAAAACGAGAGCTTCATGCAGGAAACCCGGCTCATGGAAAATGAATACTCCGTCAATCTCCGCACCCGCTTCTTCTACAAGAAGAAATGGAACGACGGATGGATCAATGTTGTCAACGTTTTTCGTGCGAGCATCGTATTAGGAACACCGGGCAGCGGCAAGTCCTTCGCCGTGGTCAATTCCTACATCAAACAACAGATTGAAAAAGGCTTCGCGATGTTCATCTACGACTTCAAGTTTCCCGACCTCACCACCATTGCCTACAACCACCTGCTCACCCATCAGGACGGGTACAAGGTCAAGCCGCAGTTCTTCATCATCAACTTCGACGACCCCAGCCGCAGCCACCGGTGCAATCCGCTGAACGCCCGGTTCATGACCGACATCTCCGATGCCTACGAAAGTTCGTACAATATCATGTTGAACCTCAACCGTTCATGGGCGGCAAAGCAGGGCGACTTCTTCGTCGAATCGCCCACCATCCTGTTTGCCGCCATCATCTGGTTCCTCCGCATCTACAAGGACGGGCGGTACTGCACCTTCCCCCATGCCGTCGAGTTCCTCAACAAGCCCTACGAGCAGATTTTCCCCATCATGTCCTCTTATCCAGAATTGGAGAACTACCTCAGTCCCTTCCTCGACGCATGGCTCGCCGGAGCCGCCGACCAGCTCATGGGACAGATAGCATCCGCCAAAATTCCCTTGTCCCGTATGATTTCCCCGGCACTCTATTGGGTCATGTCTGCCGACGAGTTCACCCTTGACATCAACAATCCCGATGCGCCCAAAGTCCTCTGCATCGGCAACAATCCCAACCGGCAGGCAATTTACGGTGCCGCTTTGGGACTGTACAACAGCCGTATCATCAAGTTGGTCAACAAGAAAGGAATGTTGAAGAGTTCCATCATCATCGACGAGCTTCCCACCATTTTCATCAAAGGGTTAGATAATCTCATCGCCACCGCCCGAAGCAACAAAGTCGCCGTCCTTTTGGGCTTTCAGGACTTCTCCCAGCTCATCCGCGACTATACCGACAAGGAGGCGAAAGTAATCATCAATACCGTCGGCAATCTCTTCTCCGGTCAGGTCGTCGGCGAAACCGCCAAGACCTTGTCCGAGCGTTTCGGCAAGATATTACAGAAGCGGCAGAGCATGACCATCAACCGCAATGACAAGTCCACCTCCATCTCCACTCAGATGGACAGCATGATACCGCCCAGCAAAATCAGCGGACTGACGCAGGGCATGTTTGTCGGTTCCGTTGCCGACAACTTCTCCGAGCGTATCGAGCAGAAGATTTTCCATTGCGAGATAGTGGTGGATGCCGCCAGGATAGCCGAAGAAGAGAAGAGTTATCAGAAAATCCCCGTTATCACCAACTTTGTCGATGACAACGGAGTGAATCATATGCAGGAGATGGTACAGGCCAATTACAACCAAATCAAAGAAGACGTCCGGCAGATTGTCGCCGATGAATTGGAGCGTATCAAGAACGATCCCGCCCTCTGCCACCTGTTGGAACTCAACAAACAGGACTAACAAAAAAACAGGAGGAAAAAATTACTTACTTTTTCCTCCTGTACAGTTTCTCGTCGTCCTTATCCATCCTTTCCAGCAGAGCGTCCCTCATACTGTCTATATAGGTGGTTCGGCTCTCCTGCACCCGTTCCCTCATATTCACATAACAGCCCGACGGGTCTTTGATTTCTATCCCTAACATTTTGCTGAAATGGGCGGCTACCTCTTTGATGGTCACCTTCCCCTCATTGAAATTCTTCAGTGTGTCCGATCCGTAGATAAACTCCATCAGATGGATCACCTTTCCCGTCCATACAATCGGCGGCACTGTTTCTTCTCCCTTTTCCTCCTCCGTTTGACCTTCGTTCCCTTGTGTATTACCCTTTGCCCATTCGATGGCTGCATCCAAAAATGCGATGCCCCCGTTGGCGGACAGCTTGCCGCCCGTCTCCGTCCTCATATCTTCGATATGGATCAGCAGTGTACGCAGGTGATGCAGGGAAAAGTAGATGAATGTCACATTCTTTTCCTTTATGCAGAACTCATAAATCCGGTGGGTAAAATCACCTAACGCCTCTTCTAATTCCTCGTTGGTGGCATCCCCTTGGTAGAGTAGCCGTATATAGAGTGTTGTCTTAAATTCCTCCATGTATAAAAATATCCGTAAATACCTATTTTGCTTTAAATTGGCTGCAAAGGTACGGATATTCCCGTTTCGGCTTGTAACCGAAAATAATCATAAATTCATCATTTCTGTGCATGTTTTTTCCGCAGGTTGGTGGGGCTGTCACCGAGGTTCGTCTTGCAGAAGCGGTAGAATTGCTGGGGCGAGGTGAAGTTGAACTCCTCTATGATGTCATGGAAGGGGATATAAGGGAAGGAGAGCCGGTATAGGATATGTTCCGAGCGTTTCTTCAGCAGCCATTGATAGACCGCCGTCCCGAACTCCTCTTTGAAGATGCGTCGGAAGGTGGTTATTCCGTAGCCGCACAGGTCGGCCAGTTCCTGCGTGTCGTTGGCTTTCATGTAGTGCGCCAGTACGAGGCTCCTGAACGGCACCTCTTCCCCCGTCATCGGGTGGAAGAATGCTTGCAGCTCTTCCGGTGTATAGTAGCGGCTGAACAGCCGTATCAGTTCCTTATGTTTCAGGTACCATAGCTGTATATCCTCCGTGCCGTCCGTCAGATAACGGCAGATGCTTTCCATGAATAGAGTGATAGTCTCATGTGCCGGCAGCTTGCAGCAATAGGTGGTGGGGCTGCCGCCCTCTTCCTTTTTCTTGTGCGTGTACAGATAGTTCAGTATGCAGTTTTCCGGACGACATACCGTATTGTTGAAGGTATGAATCACCGCATCGGTATCTTCCAGTATCTCTCCCTGGCAGTCAGCCATGCGGGGTAAAAATAGGATATCGCCCCCGTGCAGCGTTTCTTCTCGGAACAGGCTGCTCGTAAGATGCACTTCACCTTTCCGGCAGAATACAATATAATTCACGCCCTTGTTCTTATTGCTAAATGTTTCACCGGTTAGATAACATACTAATAGAAAATTACAATTATCCGGTGTCTCATCACATGGTAGTAATAATTTGTTATTTTTGTTCATGGTCACTCATTTTTACCGAAGCCGTAGCATCGGAGTGTAACGGGACATCCTTTATTGCCACCGGCTCGTAAAGGATTGTCGTTTTATCTAAGGTCAATAAAAAACGATTATTAGCCTAATTATATATTTTATTCCCGGTTTCAAATGCGTCCCCAGAATATTAAGGCAGAGCCTTGATAATACTGGGTGGCACATATCTGAATGCTTGGTAACCGGAATACACCGAAAGAGGGTTAGTTCTGACTTCCGGAGACATCAGGTTTCGGATGACGTATGGATATTTTCCTTTCAAATTCAGCTAACAAATCATTGAACTTATTTATTAGTTCCGTTTTATCGTCATCGGCAAGAAAAGCATAAGTTATACTGTTCAGAACAAATGATTTTATTTCTTCATACGAGAATCCATAGCGTACTACCGCCAAGGTATATTGTTCGGTGAGCGACGTACGCAAAATACCGGGGTCGTCGGTGGAGATAATCACGGGGACACCTGCCTGATGGTAGAGCATGATGGGATGTTCCGACCCTTTCACGCCGAGAATAAATTCATTGCTGGTCAGGTTGATTTCTACCGGAATCTTTTCTTTCATTATTGCCAATGTTTCATTACTGTCCGGCTCGAAAGGTAAATCCACACCGTGACCGATACGGTTAGCCCCAGCCCTGTTTATGGCAAGGCTGATGTGATAGGTCAGGTGTTCGGGGCGCATCAGTCCTACGGTTAGTTCCCCAGCATGAAGCGAAGTAAGGACACCGGGGAATTTATCGTTCAGATACTTGAACATTTCCATGTGCAAACGATAATACAGCATCGACTTCTCTCCATTTTCGGCGGCTACGATATTGCATCCTCTCAGCACATTCTTCCCATTTCCATATTCTTTTTGCATGCATGCTTTATGAACGACATAGAGTTGGGCGAATACTTTGAGAGGTTCGCTGCCACGCGAGGTATAGCCTTGATAACGGCATACAAGGTCTGAGGTGTCCACATTCAAATGATTGCCGAACGTGTTGCTCATATTATCCAGTTCATTTATAAAGTTGATATAGGTTTCAACAGTATTCTCTGCGCTCTTTTCGAATAGATTGAAAACTTCATCCAATGTGTCTTGAACATCTTCATAATTTCCTTCTTTTACATAATCTTTCAGTTGCTTATCATACTTTCCGTAGTCATCTTTCAGAAAACAGTCTTTCGGAACGCTGGGGGAAGTACCCATCACTTCCAGATATTGCACATTCTCCCTCACTGCACGCACTTTCAACTCGTGCATCAGATAGGCGAGGTCATTAATATCCGAGGTCAATGCCGACAGCAACCCGAACGTGCCGAAGAAATATTCGTCCGGGCCCAGCGGATACTTGTAGGGCTGGAAGTTGCGGATGCTCCATTTGTCGATAAGCGCCATGCGGTGGTTGTGCAGGTCGTCCATTTCTTTGGAAAGCTGAATAGTTTCAATACCTTCCGGCTGCTTTTTGTAGAGCTTGCCCGTGGCCATATCGACGTACATTCCTTTCTTAGCCGCCAGCTCGAAATAGGTTTCGGCATAAGCCGATCCGGTCAGGTGGTTGTGAACGTCGCCTCCTTTGGGCATGGCGGTGAAGAACTGGCGGAGTGCGGCATGGTTGCCTTTGATACTTTCAAAGTATTCCTGCACCTCTTTCGGAGTATTAATCCCATTTTCTATTTTCGTCATAATTGTTTCTTTTTTAAAGTTTATAATCTTTTTCAAGAATTGTCGCCCGTTCTGTTCGCTGTCCTCCTTTCTGTGACGGACGGGGGTTAATAAATCGTTTTATTTCGCAGCTTCCGCACGTAGGCCGCTAAAAGGCCAGCACGGCACGGACGTAGTGCTCATTCTTTTTTTCATCCACAGGTTTGGAATTATCGCTAAATCTTATACAATAGCACTTGATGTCACTATCAGTACTGCTCCAATAGAAGTCATCTGTATTAAATTTACTGCCTCCGGCTTTCCCGAATTGAGCATCGAGGAGGGTGTCCATGTGGTAGTCTTCATCGGGATTGAGCGTTCCGCGGGCCATGACGAGCATCTCATAATCACTGGGGAAGTACCAACCGCTGCAACCGGCCGGTGTAGGATTGGTTCTTGCAAAAACTTCTATGGCATCATAGGCTTCGGTGCGTTGTCCTCCGTAATCCCGATACCATTGGATACAGCGGCTAGTATTGTAACCAAAAGTGTGGGTAGACTCAAGCATCAATTTCTTTTCCGCTTCCTGTCCGGTAGCCGCATAACTCACGAGCCATGTGTACGTATTGCCCGTACTCGTAGAAGACCATTCTGTCTTACCAGCATCCCTGAGCGCCACCACAATGCCGTGCACGCAGCCGGGATGGTCGTGCATCAGCAGGTGGTCGCCCCGCTTATTGGCGGTATGCGTCCAATGATAGGAGTAGTGTAGACGATTAGGCTTCTCACCCACCCAGAAGACTACGCCGAGACAACTCTCCTGTTCATCACGGGACAGACTGCCATCTTCATTCCCGGGCAGGATGCTACCGTCCTGCATATAGTAGTCACCCGCCGCTAACGGCCGCTCTTCTATCGCCTCATTGCCGTCAACCTTGTGGACGGTGTATTTTCCGGGCTGAAGATTTAATTGGGAATAGTCAAAATCGAAAGTCTCCCGATTTCCCTTGTAGTAATACTTATACGGTCCCGGCCTTAAGATCGTGGGGTTTTTAGTATTCACCAGCAGGCGGGCCGTACAGGGGTTCTCCTGCCAATATACATTTTTACTGATCACCGCCGTGTAGCGGTAATAGCTCTTAGAAATCTCTTGGCCGTCTATCTTTTCGGTATAGGTATATTTCGTAGCAGGCACCTGAAGGATGAACAGAGACATGCGGTGCTCCATCGCGAAGCTGAGCGTGTGGTTGCTATACACGCCACGGGCCGTCATCAGGTCGGAGGCGGTGTATTGGGCGTAGGTACTCTGGTTGTTTTCAACAGGCCAAGCATTGACTACAAACTTAAAGAAGTCTTCATCGCCGGGCAATACCCTGCCGGTCAAATCTCCATCCTTCCGGTAGGGATAATAGGCATGATAACTCCTGTCGGGTGAGTATAAAAGCTGGGAAGTGCCGGCAGGCAGCGTCCACTTGCCTCCCTGTAGGGTAAGGCAGAGGTTTTTCACCTCCAGGGTTCCGTCCTTCACCACGTAGAGGCCGATGCGGTCGCCTTCGGTGAAGACGGTGCGGTAACCGCGTTCCTGGGCGCGGGTTTGTCCGGTGGCGTACATGCCGCCGTCGCTCACGGTGATGGTGAGGGGGCGGGCATCGGGGTCGGTACCGGCAGGGGGCAGTTCGTCCAGTGCGTCGGACGTGCATGCCGCCAGCATCAGGATGAGGGCGCAGGCCAGGGATGCTGCCGGGGGAAATATGGAATGATGTTGTTTCATACGGTTTCTTTTTTATTGATGAATTTAGTTGTTACTGTTCTACTCGACCGGATGCCACGTACCTCCTCCTTCTCCTTCCACGTCGATATTTTCGATACCTTCCGAGGTCACGGTGAGGCGGTACTCGTACATCTTGCCACTGAAGAAGTCCGCTTCGCCTGCGGCGGGGGTGTAGTAGAAGGTCTTTCCTCCGATGACTATTTTCACGAACTTCCGTTTCGACATATCTTGGGGAAGGAGCAGGGCGCGCACGGTGCGTACGTATCCGTCGGCGGCAGGGGTCACTTCGTTGGGGGTGATGCGGTCGATGCGGGGGGTCACTTGAGCTACGGTTCCATTGCTGAAATTGATACTCCCTCCCGTGCACGTGAGGTTTTCAAAGGTTACAGTGGCGCGCTGCAGTTCATCGCCGGTCACGCCGTTGCCCGCTTTGAGGTGTACCACCACTTTGGCTATGACGTGGCGGAAGACGAGGGTCTTATCGGGGGACGTTACGGCGATGCGGAGGTAGGGAGCAGCCATGCAGTCGCTATCCTGATATCCTTCATCTCTCTGGTCGGCCAGTACAGAGAATGAAACAATATTCCTCGACAACGGATATACCCCTTGAATCCCCTTTTCCTCATCCGGGCTTACCCAGGCTAAATTTACAATCAGCTTTCCATCGGAATCGACGGAGGGGTATACATCCTGATCCGGCATGCCGAAGAAGCTAGAGCTAATCCACAGCCTCACCTTTTCTCCCCCTTCCCACCTGTTTTCGGTGGTAGCCCGTGTCTGGGCGTTGGCGGAGGAATATCCCTCTACGGCTGCGTAGAGTTCCAGCGGCACGCCGCCTTCGGGCCATGCCGCGTCGTCATCGCCTGTGCAGGCAGCCAAAACCAAGGCTGCCCACAGGTACATTATATATATTGGTATGTTCGTCTTCTTCATTTTTTTCTTTATATTTATTGTTTACGGATTACTCCTGAAATGCAGAACCTTCTACGGGTGTGCCTACGGTTTCCCAGTCCTCGATGTCGGTTTCCAGCGTCAGTCCCTTATAGTCCACGGTTATCTTATAGATGTACCGCTTGCCGCTTTGCAGCTCCAAGGCATCTCCGGCGGGGATTTTGTAGACGAAGTTCGTATTGTCCGCCAGCTTCACGCGGATAAAGACGGTGCCTGCGGTTAGTTCCTGGGGCACCACGATGGCTTCGGCGTACTGGAGATTGGTGGCGTCAAAGTCTGTCGTCACCACCGTGGGGATGGTAATCGGAGTAGCGGGATCGGCAGCGAGGGCTATCATCGCCTGGCGTTCGGCCTCGTTACTCATGTCGGCGGCTTTCTTGGGGGTGAAGGTGGCCTTCAGGGCGGTGTTCTCCAGGGTCACGATGGCACCGGTGAGGTCGGGGGCGCCGTTGCCGCGCTTCAGCACTACTTCTACTTTAGATAGCAAATGGTAGAAAGTGAGGGGAACGTTAGAGGCGGTGGGGGCCACGTTCCGCTTGGTGGAATAGAGCAGGTCGGAGGCGGCGTAGGCGGTTTTCGTGGTCTGGTCGGCCTTCACTTCGTGGGACACCGATGCGGGGAAGTCATCTCCTGCCGGGGCAGGGTTGGCATGGATGGCATAGATGTTCACGGGGTCGGGCGAGGTGTAGTACATGTCGCTGGCGTAAGTGAAGCCGCCGATGCCGTCGGCGGTGAGCACGTTGTTCTGGTAGAGGGGGAGGTTTTTGCTGTCGTCCACCCAGGCAGATACTTCCAGTCCTGCGCCAAGCTGTGTGTCGAGGCCGTAGGAACGGGTCTGGGAGGTGATGCCGCTGGTGAGGCGGATTTCGCCGTTCCAGTTGTCGGTGGTTACTTCGTTGTCGTTGTTACAGGCGGCAAGCGCAAGGGCTGCCGCGGCAATGATTGATAAGTTTATAAGTTTCATAATCTTACTTTTTTTAATATTATTGATACTGATAATTGATTCAATTGTCCGTTTCCATTCCCGCCGAGCCGTCTTCGCCGTCTTCGCCATTGCCCGGCGTCCAGTCGGTAATGGTGGCGGAGAAGTCGGCTCCGGTAGGCGTTTCCACTACTTTCCCGCCCAAGGCGAGTGGCTTATGCTTGTCGGCGTTGAAGGCGGCAAGCTCCGTGGTGAGGTCGCTGTCGAGAGTGACCGGCTTTGGATTGCCTCCTGCAAAGTAGAGTTTGGCGTTCAGCTTCTGCTGCACACCCGCCACGCCGAGCAGGCGCACCGTGGCCGCCCATTTTCCAGCATTGGCTCCTTTCGTTACTTTCGCGAACGCCAGTGCCAAGTTCAGCGGCGTACCATGCGTGCCGTTATCCATATCCAGCGTCGAGGCAACCCCCGAAAGGTAGCCCTCGATTCGCTCTATCCTGTCCGTGGTACTGCCCGTCGGCTCGATGAAGAGCGTCAGTTGGCGTACTTGCTGTTGCATCGCAACGGTAAGGGTGTGGTCGGTGTCCGCTTCTATCGTAGTTTCCGTCACGCCCGTAAACAGCCAGCCCGGCATCTCCTGCACGAAGGGACCCGCTCCGTCCACGTTGCCCGAAGCCCCGGCGACGGTAACCGTCGTACCGCTCACGGTGATGTGCTCCGGCGTGTTGTAAACGCGCAAGTGGTAAGCGCCCGGCTCAAAAAAATAGTCGAGCGTATTGGTGGCATTGCTCACGGTAGCCACGTATTCATCGACCGACACCGTGTAGCTTGCCGGTATATCCACGCCCGTCGTGCGCTGCGTCCAGTCTGTTGTAAGGGTGATTTGCCCTTTGTCCGGGTGCGCGGTGTTGTAAATCGGGTCTTTCACGTCGCATCCGGAGAGAGCCAGCGCGGCAGTTGCCACGATAAGATATTCTTTAATTCTTTTCATATCTGTCGTTTTTTAGATTGTTCTACTTATTTGCTGCCAATAGTCCACACGAGACTGATACCTGCCTGCGTGGGACCCCAGAGATTCTTTGTTTTCTCTCTCTCCTTATATACACGCACGCCGTCGGTCATGCCGTAGCTGTCATAATCGGAACGGGTATAACCCAAGCCGAGATTGAAATCCACGGAGAAACTGCGGGAGAGGCAAAGCTGGTAACCAACTGTCAGCCCGGCATTCCAGAGTTTCCCCTGATAGCCGGTATCTTTCGACAGGATACCGCCCGGCATATACTTATATATATTGTATTCGCCGTAGCTGCCCGACAACCCCACATAGAAGCGTTTTGCATCCAGCAGATACCAGCGTACTTCGGGATTGAGCAGCCATACCTTCTGTACCTTGCCATGCTCACCGCCCCACCATGAAAGACTGCCGTCCAGTTTGACACCGATGCTGTTGTTGATACGCCACTCCACGCCGAGCGTGGGCAGCAGCATGGCGTCGTATAGCACGTTGGTGCGGACAGCGAAGCGGTAAGGTTGTCCCTCTGCCAACGGCTGTTCCGGCAAAGGGGTAGGATTCTGCTTCACAACGGCAACAGACTCTTCCTCTACGACGGTCTCTTGCTTTTGTTCCACGGTCACTTGTTCCTGTTTGGACTCTTCCTGTTTTACTTCTTCTTTGGCAGGTTGCGATTCCACAACGGCTTTAGCCGGGACACGGAGCGTCACTACCACCAAGTTTTTATTATTATGGTACGCACGCGCGTAATTGGCGGTGATGAAATCCGCTTCTTTCAGCCCCTTCTGCGTGATAAGTTCCGACTTCACCCGGTTGGCACGGGCGAATGCCGTGTTCAGGTTCTCTTTTGCGGTGGGCAGTGAGGCGCAATAGCCATCTACATAAACGGGCATTCTACCTGCCGTAATCTCCGCCCTGTGATTATCAACCAGCACGTAGAGCCGTTCCAATTCCGCCTCGTTACCTTTGAGGGAAAACATTTCCTCACCCGGAAGAAAGCGGAAAATGACCACTTTATCCGGTGCCTTTTGTTTATCCGGTGTCCCTTGCGCATAAGCTCCTGTTCCGGACAATAAAGCTATCAGAAGCAGAGCCAGTAGTTTTTCTTGTAATTGTTTCATAAAGTTCATTTGTTATATGTATATTAAATGAAATAGGTTATCTCTATCCGCGATATCTGTCTCTTACAGTCAGTCGTACAGACATCATTTTTTTCCCCTGCAAGGGAAGATTTAACAGCTTCCGACAGTTCTGCTTTAATCACCTTTTCCATCATTTCTTTTTCTATGCGTGTTCGTTCCAATTGTTTAGCTAAACAGTCCTGCTCACGGATGCCTTTCGCTATATAATAATTGCATTTCTCAACTATCTTCCGGCAATGCAAAAAGACCAAAGCCACAATTGCAAGCGAGCAGAAAACAAGTCCCAGTGCGATAAGGAAAATGTAATTGTCCATAGATATTTCTTTTTCTTGGTGCAAAGGATGTGAAATACGGGCTGAAAACTATTGCATTTTGTCCCAAGTTTGTGGCGTTTTGTCCTTTTCTGCTGTTTTCTCAGGCTTTCGGACATAAAAAAAGCACGGATTCACCGTGCTTTTGAGTTTTGAAGCTGTATTTTTTATTTTTCTTGGGATGTTGCCATTTTCCGGTATTCTGTCGGACTAATACCATATTGTTTGCGGAACAGGCGATAAAAAGTGCTCGGTATATTAAAACCGCAACTGAAAGCTATCGCCTCAATCGTAAGTTCAGGATGGTTGTCGAGCTTTCGGCGTGCCTCTTCCACTTTCAGAGTGCGCATATACTCCATCGGAGATTTTCCCGTAACGGCTTTGACGGCATCTGTCAATGCGTTCTTATTGGTGCCAAGTGCGGAGATTATATCATCGCGGTTCATGTCAGTGTTCGACAGGTTATCATCGGAGAGCAGATACTCCTGCAATCGAATAACCAGTTTCTGCTGTTCACCGGAAGGTGCAAATAGTTCCGTAGCTCCGGCTGTTTTGCTGGAATCCTTAGGCGAGGATTCCGATTGGCGGGCATTCTCCAACCGGGATAGTTCGTCCGCTAACCGGTCTTGTTCTTTAATTCGTTCATACAACTTACGATTCTTGAGGGCAATAATCCGGTTGTAATAGAAAGCGCCTGCCAAGAGCAAAGCGAGAACCAGACAAATGGTAAGAGCAAAAAGGAGGTAATGGAAATTACGCTCTTTCTCGGCAATATGTTTTTCCACTTCATATTGGGTACGTAATTCGTCGAACCGGGCATTGACCTCCACGTTTTTTATCGTATCATTGGTAGCTATGAACCGATCCAACAGGTCTAACGCTTCGTCAACACGTCCCATCCGGGCAAGTATCTCCATCTTTATTTTTCTGGTATTATTAAGGCCGAAGTCCGATTCATCAACCCCGACCGTTGCACTGTCTATTACGGCAAGTGCCCTGTGGTAGTCTCCACGTGACTGAAAAATCAGCGCCTTTGCGCGCGCCAACTCATATTTGGAGATATTGTTATTGACAATACTTTCCAATTTGGAGAGATATTCCCCGGCTTTGTCGTAGTCTTTCGTATCTATGTATGTATTCATCAATGCTACATAGAGATTTCCCCGCGCTTCTGGCTGTGTTCTTCCGGATGATTTCTCGAATCGTGCAATCGCTTTTTCATAGTCAGGCACAAGTTGCAATAGTTTATCATATTGTGCCTGTGCCCGGAGAGCAGTGCATAAGAACGCGTATGATTGTGTCAGGATATTGTCGTATCCCGAAACTTCCCATAATAAGCCGGCACACTCTCTGAAACACTCTTCTTCCTCTTTCCATCTATTCTGAACATTATAAGTGACTCCGGTAGCATAGAGCGCCAATGCCATCCCTGCCTTATCCTCCCGCTTCCTGGCGCGGTCGAACATGAGTTCCGCCGCTTCGGCTGCCTGTTTATAATCCCCTTTCAGATTATAGGCAGTGATTAGTTGCATATTGATCTGATAATAGAATTTCCACAGTTCATACCGGATATAAAAGTCAAGATAGCCGGGCGCTTTTTGAATGATTTCATCATACTCCTCCCGGTTTATGTGGGATATAATGGTATTTCCATACACCATTCCCTGCATTTCTACATTTCCCTGCTTTATGGCTTCGGCTTCAACCTGACTGAACAACATCAGCAATGTATCCATTTTTTGGTCGTCGGCAACTTCCGACATATATAAATAGTACAATCTGTTGTATGACTTCAGTTTATCAATACCTTCGGAGTGTTCGATCACTTGCCGCAAAGAGTCTTTTTGATGTTGTAGGCTATTTTGTGCAAAAACAGGTAAGGTAAAACATAAAAGGCTTCCCCACAAAATAGCTATCAGACTGGTTTTATATTTCATATTGGTTGTGTGTTTACGTAAGTTCTTGATTTATAATTCTTCAAAAATACAAAAAATATCATCAGGTGGAACAAACATGAAAGGATTTATAATAAATCACCCAATTGTGCCACAAGCAACCACTTTAGTGCCACTTGATGCCACGCCATTCTGATTCCATTGAATTACAGATACTTAAATCTACTTTCGCTCCGCATTACGATAGATGCAAGTTATATAAAACAAATTGCAATGGAAGAAAATCAGAATGAAGAAGAAGTATTGCTCGTCGCCGACAAGGACGACGACGGCAAACTCAAAGCAGTGGACAAGTCCGCTGCAAAGGAAGGGATATGGCGTTTGTTGCTGCCCTCGATGGAAAATCTCGATGACTTTCTGAAAGTGAACAAGCAGTCCTCCATCTTAGAGGACTTTTTTCTCAATTTCAGGCATCAGTTCCAGCAACCCACCGACTTTCCTTTCTACCGTATTCCCGCCTCCTTGCTGGATACGCTGGACGTATTTACCGACATGCTCCGGCATCCCGAAGACAACAAGGCTTTCATCGACCTGTACAAGATCAATCCGAATGATTATCCGATACTGGCGCAGGAGCAGGAATCTCCTTCCGAAACGGCGCAACAGTCCGTTGCCGGTTCCTCCACCGGACAATCCGCAGCAGGGGAACAGTCTGCAACTGGACAGCAACCCACCGACGGACAGCAACCGGTAACTGAACAGCAGGCACAACCGTTAGGCTTTGAGAGCCGCGTGGATTGGGAACAGCTCGCCCGTCTGGGCATCACGCGCCAGTCGTTGGAACAGGGCGGCGACTTGTCAGCCGTCCTCTCCGGTGGCAAGTCCGGTCTGGTCACCATCTCCACCGAGATAGAGGGCATCCCCATCACCACGCAGGGACGCATCCATTTTCAGGAAGGCGCGGACGGCAAACTGGACTTGAAGATTGACTGCTACCGTCGCGAACCCGCCCTCGACCTGCCGTTCCACGGCGTACTGTTGGACAAGGAAACAAGGGACAATATCCTCGCCACCGGCAACGCCGGTCATCCCGTCCTTCTCCCGTTGGACGGCGGCGCCCCCAAGCCCTGCCTCGTTTCACTGGACAAACTGACCAACAACCTCGTCGCCGTTCCGGTGGACGACATCCTTATCCCGATGGAGATCAAGGGTGTCACCCTTGCCCCGGAGCAGCACCGCCAGCTCTCCGAAGGCGGCAAAGTATTGATAGAGGGCATGGACTCGCAGTGGAAAAGCAAGTTCGACGCCTACATGCAGTACAACGTAGCCAAAGAAAAATTCGACTACAACTTCGACGGACTGGACAGGAACCGCTACAAGAAACTGGAACAGCAGCAAAAGGCATCCGCCGCACAGTCGCAGGGCAACGCACCGTCCCAAGACAATGCGCAGACCGCCGCCGCCAAATTCTTTGTCCCCAAAAGGTTGCTCGGCAGGGAACTCACCCCCGAACAGCAGGAGAAATTCGGCAAGATGGAGACTATCTACGTCACCGGCATGAAAGACCGCGACGGGCAACCGTTCAATGCCTATGTCCGCATGAACCTCGACCGGGGCAAGCCCGACTTCTTCCGCTACAATCCCGACAAAGCCAAAAGTCAGGCAAGGGAAATCACCCCCACAGCCGACCACAAGACACAGGTAGCGGTGAACAACGGTGCAACCGACGAAGCCACCAGGCGTGTGCAACGACCGCTGAAACCGGCGGCGGCACAACCGGCACAAGTTGAAGCCGCCAAGCAGGAGGGGAAGAAAGAAATGAAGAAAAAAAGTGGCAAAGGAAGAAAATTATAAAAACATAAAACCTAAAAAAGTAAAGTTATGAAAGTTATTATTGCAGAGAAACCGAGTGTGGCACGGGATATTGCCCTCATAGTGGGCGCGAGGGAGCGCAAGGACGGATATATGGAAGGTAGCGGCTACACCGTTACATGGGGATTCGGTCATCTGGTGGGATTGGCAATGCCCGAAGCCTACGGTTTCGAAGGCTTCCGCCGGGAGAATCTCCCCATCTTTCCGGAGCGTTTCCAGCTTGTCCCCCGTCAGGTGAAGGACGGCAAGCAGTACAAGGACGACCCCGGAGCAGTCAAGCAACTTGCCGTTATCCGGTCACTGTTTGACAAGTCCGAGAGCATCATCGTAGCCACCGATGCCGGGCGCGAGGGTGAGTTGATCTTCCGCTACATCTACCATTACCTCGGTTGTACCAAGCCCTTCTCCCGTCTTTGGATCAGCAGCCTTACCGACAAGGCGATCCGTCAGGGCATGGACAACCTGAAAGACGGCAGAGAGTATGACAATCTCTACCGCAGTGCCAAGGCACGCAGCGAAGCCGACTGGCTCGTCGGCATCAATGCCTCCCAAGCCCTTTGCCTCTCCGCCGGGCGTGGCGTCTTCTCCCTCGGCAGGGTGCAGACACCCACCCTGATGATGATATGCAACCGCTACATGGAGAACAAGAACTTCACCCCGCAGAAATATTGGCAGCTACGGGTGCAGTCCGGTACCGGCGACGTCACCTTTTCCTCCCTCTCCGTCGCTAAGTATGACCGTCAGGACGAAGCCGCCGCACACTTGCAGCAAATCCAGTCCTCCGGCACTCTGCAAGTGACCGCCGCCGAAAAGAAGGAAGCAGGGTGGGTGAGGAGCCGCCATTGCTCTACGACCTGACCGCCCTTCAGAAAGAAGCCAACGTCCGCCACGGCTTTTCCGCCGACAAGACCCTCTCCATAGCGCAGAGCCTATACGAGAAAAAGGTCACCTCGTATCCCCGTACCGGCAGCCGCTATATCTCCGACGATGTATTCGAGATCATCCCGGATCGCATCCGCCTCTTGACCTCATATCCCCGTTTTGCAGCCTATGCCGCCACATTGGACGGTCAGCCGCTCAACTCCCGCAGCGTCAATGCCGCCAAGGTCACCGACCACCATGCGCTACTCGTCACCGAGAATCTCCCCGGCGACCTCTCACCGGACGAGCGCACCATCTACGAGATGATAGCCGCCCGCGTGCTCGAATCCTTCTCTGCCAAATGCCTGATGGAGCGGACAGCCGTCACCTTGCAGTCTGCCGGTGTCACCTTCTCCGTGAGTGGCAGCATCATCCGGGTTCCCGGCTGGCGTTCCGTGCTCAACCTTCCCGATGAAGAAGAAGAGGACAATGCCACCCTGCCCGAACTTCACGAAGGCGACTCCCTACCTATATATAATAGCGAAGCATTGGAGAAACAGACCAAGCCCCGCCCGCTGCATACCGAAAGCACCCTGCTTGCCGCAATGGAAAGCGCAGGCAAAGAGTTGGAGAACGAAGAAGAACGTCAGGCAATGAAAGAGGCGGGCATCGGCACCCCTGCAACCCGTGCCGCCATAATCGAGACATTGTTCAGCCGTGACTACATCCGCCGTGAGAAAAAATCCCTCGTCCCGACCGAAAAAGGGCTGGCCGTCCATTCCATTGTCCGGGACAAGAAGATAGCCGACATCTCCATGACCGGCAGTTGGGAGAGTGCCCTTGCCAAAATCGAAACCGGCGGGATGGATTCTGATACCTTCCACCGGGGGATAGAAGTCTATACCGCACAAATAACCACCGAATTGCTCAACGCCACTATCTCCATAGCGTCCGCAACGGACAGTCCCGTTTGCCCCAAATGCAAGCAGGGGCATGTGCTGTTCTTCAACAAGATAGCCAAATGTAGCAATGTGGACTGCACCCTGAAAGTGTTTCGCGGCATCTGTAACAAGCAACTGACCGACAAACAGATCACCGAACTCATAACCAAAGGCAAAACCGGTGTTATCAAAGGCTTGCAGGGCAAGAGCGGCAAATCATTCGATGCCGCCCTTGCTTTCGATGCACAGTTCAATGTTACCTTTTCCTTTCCCGACAAGGGAACGCCGGGTACGTCAAAGAAGAAAAAGTAACCCCGTCCATATCTATTTATCATTTTCGGGCAATCCAGTCCGATCACTAAAAAATAAATTATGAATAAGAAAAAGAAAAACAATCAGAAGAACAGACAACAGTTCCAGCAACAAGGAAAGCAGCAGAAACAGCAGCCGAAACACCCCGGACAACAACCGCAGGAATTGTCCTATTACCGTTTACTACTGCTTTCTTTCCTCAAAGAATCCCATCCCGAATTAGCCGGTGACAACGACTTTATCGCCGCCCGTGCCGACAGTGCCGCCGAAGAGTATAGCGAATCTATCCGTTCCGGCTCTACCCACGATACCGCCGCCGAAGCCGCCAATCAGGTTTTGTTTGCCGGTCTTCACTTTTCAAAGTACGATGTCATCGTCACCGTCCTTTGGAACGAGTTCAGCGATGAAGTGCCGCAGGGCAGTGCCAAGACCCTTGCCTTGCAGCTCCTTCCGGTTTGTGAAGAAGTGTTTGCCAAATATCCCCTTTCCGATGATTTTCAGTTCGAGCCTGCTTTCGACAACCTCTATACGGAAATCACAGGTACCATCTTAATCTGGTTGGACGAGAATGGCATACAATAAGAAAGCGCACCTGAAAGACAATATCGAAGCAATCAAACTGGCTTTTGCATTGGAGCGTGAAGGGCGCACCGCCACCCCCGAAGAACAGGCAGTCTTGCGTGCCTATTCCGGTTTCGGTGGGATCAAGGCAGTGCTCAATCCCGCTTCCAGCCTTGCCGACGTTGCCCGTTGGACAAAGAGCGACCGCGAGTTGTTCCCACTTGTTTCCCAGCTCCACAACGTCATCCGCAGCCATTCAAAAGACGAAGCGGAATACAAGCGTTACTTTTCCAGTTTGAAAAACTCTGTCCTGACGGCGTTCTATACGCCGCAGGACATTGTATCGGTTCTTGCTTCCGAATTGGGCAACTACGGAATTGCCCCGTCCCGTTTCCTCGACCCGTCGAGCGGAACCGGCGTATTTGTCGATGCTTTCCAACAACATTCCGCACAACAACAGCTATCTGAACAACAGTCCGCCGCACAGCAGCCCGTTGAACAACAACCCGCCGAGCAGCAGTCCGTTGAGCAGCAGTCATCTGAACAGCAGCCCTCTCGTACCGATTTATCCCCAACTGGCTCATCCCGTCCCGAAATAGTCTGCTTTGAAAAAGACCTCCTGACCGGCAAAATTCTCTCTCACCTTCATCCCGAAGCCAAAGTAGAAATTACTGGTTTCGAGGATAGTGGGCTTCGTTACCTGAACCGTTTCGACATCACCGCCTCCAACATTCCCTTTGGCGATGTGGCGGTCTTCGACCCCTCTTTCACCAAGAGCAAGAGCCTTGTCCGTCAGCACGCCGCCAAGAGCCTGCACAACTATTTCTTTCTGAAGGGACTGGACAACATTCGCGAAGGGGGTATATTGGCTTTTATCACCTCGCAGGGCGTACTGGACTCCCCGGCGAATGAAAACATCCGCTACCAGCTCATGCAACATTCCCATTTGGTGTCCGCCATCCGTCTGCCTAACAACCTCTTTACAGACGGTGCAGGCACCGAAGTAGGCAGTGACCTGATTATCCTTCAAAAGAAATCCGATAAGACAGAGCCGCTTACCGACGACGAACACGCCTTCATTGCTTCCACCAAACGGGAGGATGGTTTCAGCGTGAACGACTACATCTTCCGGAATATCCCTATCATTTACACAAAGGCGAGTGTAGATACCGACCCTTACGGACATCCCGCAATGGTCTACATCCACGAAGGCGGTCTGCCCGGCATCACTTCCCGCCTTCGGGATTTGCTTCGCAATGACTTCTACCGCCGGTTGAACGTACCCCTCTATCAACAATTCCTCCAACATACCCAACCCACACGGTTGAATGAAGCACCGGAACAGACCAAAGAAGTGGAACAAGTACCGGCACCGAAACCAGTACCGGAGCAAACTAAAGCTCCCGAACCGGAAAATAGATCCGAACCGACAACCGCTACCATGGAAAAAACGTTGCCCGAACCGAAAGAAGAAATCGAACTTTCCCTTTTCTCTCCCCCGGTATTGAGCCTGTACGACCTCTTTGAGTTCACAGCAGAAGAGCGTACCCAGATAACCCCGAAACGTGGCAAACGCCGCTCCGCATCCTCCTCCCGAAAACAGCCCGTACAAGGCAACCTTTTCGGCGAACCGGCTACCGGTACAGCCCAACCCACCGGCAAAAAAAACAAAGGAAAGTCCGTAGAAAAGTCCGTAGGGCAACCGACCGGACAACCTCGTGCGCACCAGTCCACCGGAAAACCGGCTACCGCTTATTCCATTTTCGATGCCCGTCAGAACAAACAACAACCGCCGACTGCAACCATAGAAGACCAGACAGCAACAGAAGCGGCAAGAATCGCCGCCGAAGAGGAACGCAAACAACGGATGCAGCCCCGTCCATACCCCAACGAAATCCCGTCCCACTACAAAGACGGCTCATTGGTAGTTCTGGGCAACGGTATCGGCTATATCCGCGACACCCAATTTGCCCCCATGTTCCATCCCCTCGAACTGCCCGACCGGCAGTTCCGCAAACTCTCGCTCTATGTAGAAATACGTGATACCTATCACGACCTCTACAACAGCGAAGCCACCGAACGCAAAGAAAACACCGTCCGGCGCGACAAACTCAACACGCTGTACGATGATTTTGTCCGTCAGTTCGGCAACCTGAACAGTTCGAAGAACATAGACCTGATCCGTATGGACAACGACAACCGGACAATCCTCTCACTGGAACGCTACAAAGACGGTCAGGCACTCAAAGCCGACATCTTCGACCACCCCGTAGCCTTCAATAAGAACGAACTGACCCACGTCGATACCTCGGACGAAGCCCTTTCCGCCTCACTCAACAAATACGGCGAAGTCAACCTCGAATACATGGCAAGGCTCACTGGAAAGACCGAAGACGCCCTGCTCGACGATCTCAAAGGGCGTGTATTCTTCAATCCTCTCATCAAAGGTTACGAGATAGCCGACAAATTCATAGCCGGTAACGTCATTTCCAAAGCCGAAATGATAGAGGACTACATCGCGAACCACCCCGGCAACGACCGTGCCTCACAGTCGCTCGATGCCCTGCGTGCCGCCTTTCCCGCACCCATTCCGTTTGAAGAACTCGACTTCAATTTCGGCGAACGCTGGATACCAATGGGCATCTACGAGAAATACGCCTCCCGTCTTTTCGATACCGACGTCAAGATCACCTACGCTGCCAGCCGCGACGAGTTCAGCGTCAGCGCATCCGCCCGTGGCAACGTCCGCATCCGCGAACAATATTGCGTCAAGGCCGAGAGCCGCCGTTACGACGGACTCAACCTGATGAAGCACGCCATTCAGAACACCTCGCCCGACATCACCAAAAAAGTATTGGTAGGCGACGATGTAGTCAAAGTCCGCGACACCGAAGCCATCCAGCTTGCCAATAGCAAGATAGACGAAATCCGCAACGGCTTCAGCGATTGGTTGAAAGAACAGTCCCCGGAGTTCAAACAGCGGCTCACCGACATGTACAACCGCAAGTTCAACAACTCCGTCAAGCCCAAGTACGACGGCTCCATGCAGTCCTTTCCCGACCTTGACCTCAAAGCGTTGGGCATCCCTGACCTCTACGCCAGTCAGAAAGATGCCATCTGGATGACCAAAATCAACGGCGGCGGCATCATCGACCACGAAGTCGGCGGCGGCAAAACCCTGATTATGTGTGCCGCCGCCTACGAAATGAAGCGTTTGGGATTGGCAAACAAACCGATGATTATCGGTCTGAAAGCCAATATCCACGAGATAGCCCAGACCTTCAAGACCGCCTATCCCAATGCCCGTGTCCTCTATCCCGGCAAAGAAGATTTCACCCCCGAAAACCGTGTCCGCATCATGCGCGAGATGCAGAACAACGATTGGGACGCCATCATCCTTTCCCACGAACAGTTCGGCATGATCCCCCAATCCCCGGAGATACAGAAACAAATTTTGCAGCAGGAACTGGATAGCGTGGAAGAGAACCTCGAAGTCCTCACCCAGCAGGGCGAAGACGTTTCCAACGGTATGCTCAAAGGCGTGGAAAAACGCAAGGCGAACCTCGAAGCCAAAATCAAGGCACTCACTTTCGACATCGAGAACCGCAAGGACGACGTCGTGGACTTCAAGCTCATGGGCATCGACCACCTGCTCGTGGACGAGAGCCACAAATTCAAGAACTTGATGTTCACCACCCGCCACGACCGCGTAGCCGGTCTGGGCAACAGCGAAGGTAGCCAGCGCGCCTTGAACATGCTTTTCGCCTTGCGCACCATTCAGGAGCGTACCGGCAAGGATTTGGGAGCCACCTTCCTGTCCGGCACCACCATCTCCAACAGCCTGACCGAGTTATATTTGCTTTTTAAATACCTCCGTCCCAAGGAACTGGAACGTCAAGGCATCAACACCTTTGACGCATGGGCGGCGGTCTTTGCCAAAAAGTCCATCGACTACGAGTTCTCCGTCACCAACGAAATCATCCAGAAGGAGCGGTTCCGTTACTTCATCAAAGTTCCGGAGCTTGCCGCCATGTACAACGAAATCACCGATTTCCGTACCGCCGAAGACATTGGCATCGACCGCCCCAAGAAGAACGAGATATTACACAATATCCCGCCCACGCCCGACCAGCAAGACTTCATCCAGCGATTGGTAGCATTTGCCAAGTCCGGCAACGCCACCGTCCTCGGACGTCCCCCGTTAAGCCGCCGGGAAGAAAAAGCCAAGATGCTCATTGCCACCAACTATGCCCGCAAGATGTCCCTCGACATGCGCCTTATAGACGAGGACAAATACGATGACCACATAGATAACAAAGCCACCCATTGCGCCGCCCTGATAAACCAATATTATCAGAAATATGACGAGCACAAAGGCACCCAGTTCGTCTTTTCGGACTTGGGGACCTACAAATCCGGTCAGTGGAACACATACAGCGAAATCAAGCGCAAATTGGTGGACGACTACGGCATTCCGGCAGACCAGGTGCGCTTCATTCAGGAAGCCAAGACCGAAAAGTCCCGCATGGCAATGATCCGAGCCATGAACGAAGGCAAAATCCGCGTCCTCTTCGGCTCCACCGAAATGTTGGGTACCGGAGTCAACGCCCAGCGCAGGTGCGTCGCCATCCACCAGCTCGACATTCCCTGGACGCCCAAAGATTTGGAGCAGCGCAACGGCCGTGGCGTAAGAAAAGGCAACGAGATAGCCAAACTCTTTGCCGACAACAAAGTCGATATTATCAACTACGCCGTCGAGAAATCCCTCGACAGCTACAAATTCAACCTGCTTCACAACAAGCAGTTGTTCATCACCCAGCTCAAAAAAGGCACGATGGGTGCCCGTACAATCGACGAAGGTAGCATGGACGAGCAAGGCGGCATGAACTTCTCCGAGTATGTTGCCATCCTCTCCGGCAACACCGACCTGTTAGACAAAGCCAAGTTGGAAAAACAGATTGCCTCCCTCGAAAGCGAGCGCAAATCCTTCCACCGTGGCAAATCCTCCGCCGAAGCCAAACTGGAAAGCATCATGCAGACCGTCACCAAGAACGGCGACCTGATCGCCCGTATCAGCACGGACATACAGCACTTCCAGCAACGCGCCCAGCGCGACGACCAAGGCAACCCCCTCAATCTTATCGAACTGCACGGTGTCAAAGGCAACGACCCCAAACTCATCGCCAAAAAGCTCGCCGAGATAGAGGACAAATCCCGTACCCACGGCATATCCCAGCCCATCGGCAAGCTCTACGGCTTCGACCTTTTAGTAAAGACCGAAGCCAGCATGAAAGACGGTTTCGACTTCATCGAAAACCGCTTCTTCGTCCGTGGCGAAGGCAACATCCTGTACAACTTCAACGGCGGCAGATTGGCAAAAGACCCCAACATTGCCGCCCAGATGTTCCTTCGCACCTTCGAAACCGTTCCCCCTCTTCTGGAGAAATACCAAAAAGAAGTGGAACAGATTTCCAAGGACATCCCCATCCTTCAGGAAGTAGTCAAAGAAACGTGGAAAAAGGAAGACCAGCTCAAACAGCTCAAATCCGACCTTGCCGCCCTCGACCGCAAGATCCAGCTCTCCCTCAAACCCGTCAAACAGAATGAAGACAGCAACAGCAAGGACGAGAGCCAAACCGAGAACCAAGGTCACGGCACAAATGAAACCGCAGGCACCACCCAACCGCTATCGGCAACCATCCAGCCCCCGGCATCGGGAACATCTCCGGCATCACCGATAACGTCCCCCGCATCCGACGGCAAGCCCTACGTCCATCAGCCGCCCGACTTCCTTTCCGCCCCTCCGGAAAAGAAGCCCCCGCACCTGAACCAGCCCCCTGTCAGTTTCAGCATCAAAGATGCCATGAACTCGTTAGGCAGCAAACTCGTCATCGGCGGCATCCCCAAGCCCGGCAACAAGGACGACCCGGACACCGCCCATATCCCCAAGTCCCCAAAAGGTTTCAAAATCTAACTAACAAGTCACTACTGCTGTAATAATGCAGTGTAGTGACTTGTTTTTTAACAATAACTATCCTACAAAAATATAAAAGTTACTCCCCTGATTATTTCTTAAAAATTCAATGGTAAAAAATTATATAATTGCTATATTTGTAAGCAGTAGTAATAAAAAGGAGGACACCAATAATGTATATATCAAAAGTTTCACTAGTCAATTATCGCAATTTTGAAAATGCTTTTTTCCTTTTCAATAAAGGGATAAATACTATAATAGGAGAAAACGCATCTGGTAAAACTAATTTATTTCGAGCTATTCGTCTAATTTTAGATGACAGCTTGTTATCTTCAGCATATAAACTAAATGAAAACGATTTTAATCGCAATTTGAAAAGTTGGAAAGGAAAATGGATTATTATTAGTTTAGAGTTTAATGAAATATCTAATGATGAAGCAATCCAATCTTTATTTATTTACGGAAGTGGAGTTGTAGAAGGAGACATTACAAAGAAAGCAACATATAATTTGTTTTTTAGGCCCAAACCTGAAATAAGGAAACAGCTTGCAGAATTGGAGACTGGCGATAAAGATGGTTTGAATGGCATATTAGATAAAATAACGATTGAGGATTATGAAACATTTTTCACAGGGAAAAGTACTGCTGACTTCAATGATAAAAATGTTCAGCGTGAATTAATGGGGGATTTTGATAATGTTATTTTTAATTTTGATATGGATGAATCAAAATATGGAGGTCGTATTCCACATCAATTATCTATAAGTCGAGAAGTTTCATTTACTTTTATTAAAGCATTAAGAGATGTCGTGTCAGACTTCCAAGACAATAGAAAAAATCCATTATTAACATTGCTTAAAAATAAAAGTGAAGATATAAAGGAGGAAGATTTTAAACCTATATCAATAAAAGTTGATGATTTAAATAAATCCATAGAGGAATTGGATGATATACAGATGATTACAAATAATATATCTGAAACTATAAAGGAGGCTGTAGGTACTACATATTCTCCATCTTCACTATCTATTAAATCCAACTTACCTAGTGAAGCTGAAAAATTACTTCAGTCATTAAAATTATTTATAGGAGAACCAGAAGAAGACTATGAAGGTGGTATTCATGAATTGAGTTTAGGGGGAGCAAATCTTATATTTCTAACTTTAAAACTACTTGAATATAAGTATAGAAAAGAAAAAGATAAAATTGCAAATTTTCTTTTAATAGAAGAACCAGAAGCTCATATTCATACACATATACAGAAAGCATTATTTGATAAGCTAAATTATACTGATACACAAATTATTTATTCGACACATTCTACCCATATTTCTGAAGTATCAAATATTTCCAGCATGAATATATTAGGAAAATATCGTAATTATTCAGAAGTATATCAGCCATTTATAGGACTAGGCGAAGAAGAAATAATGAAAGTGCAAAGGTTCCTAGATGCTATAAGAAGTAATTTATTATTTGCAAAAAGCGTTATATTAGTGGAAGGAGATGCTGAAGAAATACTCATACCTATTATGGTGAAGCAAACCTTAGGCGTTAGCTTAGACGAATTGGGAATAAGTCTGATAAATGTACGAAGTACTGGATTTGAAAATTTAGCACAGCTCTTTCATAATCATAGAATAAAGAAAAGATGCGCAATTATTACAGATTTAGATGTCTCGATTACAGGAGAAAAGACGGAAGCTTCGAAAAGAGGAAAGACTCGAAAAGAAAACTTGGATGCTTTAAAAAAGAAAAATAAGTGGATAGGAGCATTTTATGCACCTCATACATTTGAAATAGATTTTTTGGAAGCTGGTAATAAAAAAGCTGTTTTGTCAACAATAAAAAAGGTGTATATTGATGAACAAGCTATTCAAAAATCTAAAGAAGAGATAGAATCAGAAGACATAAAAAAATACGGAAAAAGAATTTTAACAATGGCTAATAAAATGGGAAAAGGATGGTATGCTATACTTTTGGGCAAGTATATAACATCATCCACTCATATTCCTAATTATATATTGGATGCCATTATCTTTGCTAAACCTGAATTTTCCAAGGAGCTATTATTACAGATTTTCACATATGTATTAAGCACATACAAACAAAGTGAAGAAATTGACAAACTGAAAAACGATCTGCTTACATATAAAAAAGATGAAATTACCTTAGGTGAATTAAAAGAGTGTTTAGGAAAAGGGATACAAAAGACAGAACCTATTTTATATATATTAAATCGACTTTAAATATGTTTGTGTGGAAAAATGGAGATCTGAATCCAGAGCAAGAGAATGCTATATTTTATGAAGATAGTGTTTTATTAGTAGCATGTCCAGGTAGTGGTAAAACAAGAACTCTAACCTATAAAATTGCTTATGAATTATCTAAATTGAATTCAAATAAACAATATATAATAGCCATTACATATACAAATCGTGCAGCAGATGAGATAAAAGAACGAATCGAATTGTTAGGAATAGATACTAAACAATTATGGATTGGTACTATTCATTCATTTTGTGTTGAATGGATACTCAAACCTTATCATATGTATATTGAAGAACTTAAATATGGATATACTATTATTAACGCACACGATACGGAATCCTATTTAACTTCTTTATGTGTTCCATATGCATCTACAAAGCCTAAAATTACATATTGGGATTGCCAGTGTTTTTATTTTACATCATGTGGATTGGTTGTAAAATGTACAAATTCTCAGAAAAAAGAATCAGTAGTGTCTATAATTAAAAGCTATTTTCAAAATCTAAAAGAAAATAAAGAAATTGATTTTGAACTGATCCTATATTATTCATATCTCCTTTTAAGAGATAATAAAGGCATTTGTAAAACATTGTCACATATTTTCCCTTTTGTATTAGTTGATGAATATCAGGATACAAAAGAATTACAATATATGATTCTAGGTGCCATTTTAAAGATTGGAAAGAATAATAAGGCTTTCATTGTAGGAGATCCCAATCAATCTATATTTAGTAATTTAGGTGGATTTCCTATGACTAAAGTTGATTTAGAGAAAACAACTGGATTACATTTTAATGAATTATCACTAACTAAGAATTATAGGTCATCATCTCTTCTTGTATCGTACTTTGATTATTTCAAGACCTATGATAACACGATAGAAGCGGTTGGAAAATATAAAGATTATCAAAGCATTATTCGTTATAACAAAATAGTTTCAATTAATGATTTAGAGGATGAAATAATTCGCATAATTCAATTCAATATTGATGAATGTGGTATTTCTCCAAATGAAATATGCGTTCTTGCACCATGGTGGATTCACTTATCTGGGTTGACAAGAAATCTAATGGCTCGTTTACCTCAATACAGTTTTGATGGTCCTGGTATGGCGCCTTTTGCACGAGATATAGATAACTTTTGGTATAAATTATCACGTATTATATTAACAGATGCAACACCATCTTTATATATAAGAAGGCTTCGTTGGGCTAATGAAATAAAAACAGATCTAATATCAATAGGAATTGATAGAAATCTATCTGCTAAAAAGATATTATATATTTGCAACAGTATATCTGTAAATGAACAAGAAGGCTTAGAGTATTTAAGAAAGTTTTTCTTTCAGTTTCTCCGTGAATTAGATGTCGATTTACATCAATATAACTATTTAGAATTGCATTATAATGCTTTTTTTGATAGCTCTGCTAAAAGAATAGAAAAGTTAAGAAAAGATGGTTCAGAATTTATTTCGCATGTTGATACTTTTAGAAAGGTTTTTCGTCAAAAAGAAGGAATTACTATTTCAACTAATCATGGAGTAAAAGGAGCTGAGTTTGATACAGTAATAGCATTTGGACTTTTAGAAGATTATGTTCCCCATTTTAGTGATGTTAATAAAATAGAGAATGCAAAACGTATTTTATATGTTATAGCTTCGAGGGCTAGAAAAAATTTATATTTAATATCTGAACAAGATAGAGGAAAAATTCCTACGATCATACTAAATGAATACAAATACAAATATTAGTAATATATGCGAATCAGAGGGGGAGGTAGACACTGATTCGCATTATTACAGTCTCTAGAAATTATAAAAAAGTTAGGCTGAATGGCTTCAAGTCTAATCTTTTTTATTTGTTCATTATCCCACTGCCTTTTGAATGATACGTTGAGTTTCCTTTTTATAACTCAGCCGATTGTAACGTTCACCCTGACAAATCATACAACTACAAGGAGTACCAGTAGTTTTATAGACTTTCCAACATCTCAATTTTGCCAATTCAAACCAGTGAGGTGAATGAATCAAATTACCTTCATCATCAATAACATCATGTTCAAAAGATGCATAATAAATCATTCTCGCCTTAAAGACACGCTTGCATTGTTGTTCTCTCCAAAGTTTGTTTCTTTTTTGTTCCATCGTCTCTTTCTATTAAAATTAAGATGGATGATGATTTTACTTTTTTGAAACAATATGTATCCATAACGATATTTTTTATGATTATGGTAATGCTACTACAAATAACACTCCAATAATAGACTTTATTTTACGAAATGATAGAAAGGCATACAAACAGACATTTTAGACTATCGCCCGACATTACTAAAAAATAATGGTAGGTGAAGACGTCATGTACAACCGCAAGTTCAACAACTCTGTCAAGCCCAAGTACGACGGCTCCATGCACTCCTTACGTCCACCAGATGCCCAACTTCATGAAGAATGCGTAGCACCCAAACGTGCTGTCCTACCACCCTCCATCAGCATCAAAGCTGTCCTAAATCGCATCCCCATTGCCGACATAGGAGCCATCCCCCACAAGGACGCCCCCAATGCCCTCAATCAGGTCAACAAACTCTCCAAAGGCTTTAAACTCTAAATGAACAGCCGCTACACTGTGATTGGCAGTTGTAGCGGCTATTATATTTAGAAGTGGGGACATCATTTAAAATCTTTAAATGATTATCAACTTAGCTTCTTGAGAGAAAAATCCCTAAATCTTCTTTCCTTTATTTTATTTCTATTCTGTTCATATAGGAATCCAATACTTTTGCTAATTTTGCATATCCTTCAATCCTTAAACATTTTGAATATGTATGAGATTTTAAAAAACGGACATTTTGTAAAACAAGATATTGCATACAAATCTTTAATGAAGCGGCATATTAAAAAACATACTTCATATCTTCAACCTATATTTGAGGCAATAAGTAATGCTCTTGAGGCAACTTCTGGCTCTAAAGACACCATTACCATTCGATTGAAGTTCTCTAAAATGCTTATGAAAGATATTTTAGAGTTTAACTCCATTGAAATTTCTGATACAGGGATAGGGTTCAATGAGGAAAATTTAAAGAGACTAAGAAGTATTTATGATGAATCTAAGAGTTTCAATAATTTAGGTACAGGAAGGATACAATATTTGCATTTTTTTGATAAGACAGATATATATAGTACGTATCAGGAAAATGGAGTCTTAAAAAAGAGAAGGATTGTTTTATCTGCTAATTTCTGGGATAAGGAAAACGCTGTTATTTGGGAAGGCGATCCTATTGTTACCTCAGATGAACAAACTGGTACTAATATATCTTTTTACTTTCCTTTATATGAAGAAGATAAGATTAGATATACAGAATTGTCAACATCTGAATTATATGACAAAATATTTCTTCGCTATCTTAGCCGTTTTTGTTTAAACAAGAAAAATCTTCAAAAAATAAAAATTCAAAGATATATTAATGACATACATGATGAAGTTAATGATAAAGAAATTACTGGGGATAAAATTCCCTCTTCGGATTATGAGGACTCATTTACATTAAAATATCAGTCATACGATAAAGATAAAAAAACATTTGTAGACCATAAAAGGACAGAAACTTTTAATATAAGATCATATTTACTTGATCCCAAAATACAAAAGAAAAATGATGTAAAATTGACTAGTAAGAATGAAACTGTAGATATATGTGGTATGGATTTTTCATTCATGGATAACTCTTCGAAGATAGATAAGCGTTATATGCTTTGTTTAATATCCAGTGATTTCATTACAAATCAGGATAGTGATCTTCGAGGTAAATTAAGAATTTTATCCAAAAATGAATTCTTAAAAAAGAATGATATTTTTGAAATGGAAAAGGAACACATATTCATAGATAATATACAGAATGAGGTTGTTAATAAAATTGTTGCTAAATACCCTCAAATAAAGAAGGTAAAAGAAGATTTGGATAAAAATATAAACGAATTAATTGAATTATTTGCTTTAGATCGAAGTATAGTTGAAAAAATAGGTTATACATTAGGAGAAGATACAGCCACTTTTTTGAGAAGATATAAAGACTATAATGCGGAATTATCTTCTAAAAAGGAAGCGAAAATAAAATCCGTAATAGACTCGTTGAAGCATCTTAATCCAAGTGATGGAAATTTTAGAGAACATTTTAAAACAAAAGTCAACGAAGTAAGCAAGTTAATTCCTCAAAAGAATCGGGCAGATATTGTAAATTATATATCTGCTCGGAAATCTGCTATTTCTATTCTAAATTTTATATTAAAAAAACAAATGGAAATACAGAATTTGCAGGTCGTTGGGAAGAGGAAGAATAATGAGCGTTTAATTCATGATTTACTTTTTAAACAACATACTGACAACACTCTTGATAGTAACTTGTGGATACTAAATGAAGATTTTATTCATTATAAGGGTATTTCTGAATGCGAATTACGAAACGCAAAGATTAATGGAGAACTATTTTTGAGAGAAGATTTGACAGAAGAAGAAGTTAATAAATTGAAAGCATACAATCGGGATCAGTTAGGTAAACGTACAGATGTTTTGTTATTTCCCGAAGAACATAAATGTATTATAGTTGAATTGAAAAGCACAGATGCAGATGTTGGAAAATACTTAAATCAAGTGATAGACTATGCAGGCTTGATTAGGCAATATGCAAAAGATAAATTTGAGATAACAAACTTCTATGCTTACCTAATTGGTGAGAGTTTCGATTTTGATGCTATTATTAACGCAAATCCTAATTTTATAGAACCTCCATATTCTGACTATGTTTATATTCCAGACCAGAAAATTAATGGTGGTAAGAAACGTGAGAAAGGAACTATGTATTTTGAAGTGCTAAAGTACTCAACTCTATTGCAAAAGGCCGCACTTCGTAATAGTGTCTTTTTCAATAAGCTGTTTTGACAAAATGCTGTCTTTTATTTCAATGGTAAGTAACTTAAGACCTTTCATTAAGAAGACAGACTTCCTAAATTGTGTAAACAAGCCCTCTTAAGAAATAACCGCTACATTCCAAGGCATAAGAAAACTTTCAAAAGCCCTTAAATTCTAAATGAAAATAGCCGCCATACTTCAATAAATGAAGTTAGGGTGGCTATTAGATATATGTCAATAAGGGAAAAAGATATATTCGGGATGTGTCTTCTTTTTCTCAATCAATATGACTTCTGGTTCCTTAAGAGTGAATATCCAAAACGTATATTCATTTGCTGGTAAAATACATCGGTCATTTAAGCTTTCATATTTATCTATTTCCCAGTTATATTTTTTTAGCAATCCTTCAGGAATGACGACCGTGTGTGACGACTTGTTACAAACGATAATAACGTTTTTGTGCACTCTGATAAACAACTCATCTCCGGAATCCTTGAATAGACATTCCCCATGGTAGGGTATAATTTCTGTATGAATTAGCCTGCATACTAATTTATCCACATTTGTATAAGGGTTTCTATCATAAATAGGACAGTTCTCTTTACTATTGCTCTCTATTCTTAGCCTCTTGGCATTGATGATACCTGCCTTTAAACGTTTTTCAATTAATGGAAATGTTGATTGGGAGGTTTTGGTCTCATTCCAGTATTTTTTCAATCTTGCATAACCATTAATGCACTTTTCTCCATGACAGGCATTTTCTTTGGATTTTTCCGTCATGCAGTTATAATTGACCTTTTTACCATCTATCCGTTCACCACATTCGGTAGCGTGGAACGGGTGATATAAGTACTCAAAATGCAGAAGCAGATAATATTCAAAACTACGGCTGGAAAATGCAATATTCACTTTCTTGTCGTCAATAAGTTTTTCTGCTTCTTCAAAAGCGTCCTTTCTTGCCGGATGTTCATCTTTATCAAAGACAGCCCATGCCTCATCAACGCCTTCATTGAGCTTCTTACGTGAAAGACGAATCCAGCTGAGAGGAGGTTGTCCCTGTACTTCTGGTTGCAGTTTGTCTTTTTTCCCCTTAACTCTTTTCTTTTTGTTCTTGTATAAACCTCGGTCTGCCATTGACGGCTTTTCCTCTGGTATGTCAGGTTGAGGGATAGTCTTGACATCCCATTCTTCCTCACCACCATTTTCATCAAGTAGTTTGTCGCATAGGGATGTAAAAAAAAGGGGTTCGGTCTTTTCTCCCTCACAGATAATACGAATTACGTATTTGCTATGTCTGCTGTCTTCACTTTGACGTGCCATCTGTCATAAATAATTTTTCTAACGATCTTAATGTCGGCACAGCTCCGAACTTGTTGTTCATATACCATTTTGCGAAAGGAGTGTCTTCTCTTACATCTCCAAAGTCCGATAGGGAGAATAATTCAGAGGAACCGAACTCGTTTTTTTCTACGAACCATATTTGGTCCCGGCGAATATTCTCTTGATCCAGCAGGTTCACGTCATGTGTAGTGAATATCAATTGGGCATTCTTTTTGTTTATGCGTGTGTTCTTGAATATATCTACAATCAACCGGGTAATATATGTATGAAGCCCAGAGTCTATTTCATCCACCAGTAAAGGGCTTCCGCTTTTAAGCGATTGCAGGATATAGCAGCCAAGCAGAAAAAGTGCCCGGGTACCAAAGGATTCTTCCGTGAACGGCAAATCTGTTTTTCCAACGAACTGTCCATTATTATACCGACGATGTAGACTTTTAACTTCATAAGACTTGTCAGAGTGCCGTTTTTCCAGTTCGAAATCTTTCACTCCAGTATCAGCGAAGGCCAGCAACTCACCTAATTTCTTTTTATCTTCAGGATGTTGGGCAATCCATTCCATCATATCATTATAAAGACCTAATTTAATATCTTCATGGTATCCATTGGAAACGACTAAATCCGCCAGATATTTGGCAGCTTCAGTGATATTTTCTCCTGGAGTGTCTATAATGAACTTGGACAATATTAACTGGTTTGGGAAGACAGTGAAAGGTTTGATACCAGTCACTTTGGAACCGAATCTGACAGTATGTGTCAATGCTTTAGAACCGGATCGTACTCTTTCAAACAAAGAAGCAGTTTTTCCGTTTGGAAAATAACTGAGGCTTTCAGACAACACCTCCCTGCGGCCGAATTTTAATTGATAATTATAACGCAAATTATTCGTTATAAACTCAATGAAGAATTCAATGGGAGCATTCGTTGTTTCATCGTCAAACTTGAAAGGATCATATAGAGGGATATTTTCTCCCATACGGTTATCCAAATTCTGCACCCAACGTTTTAGCCCGTATAAGAATCTCATGACATTCGTTTTACCAGATGCATTAGCACCGAATACTATCGAAACTTTAAGTGCCTGCTTGATTCCTTCACCTTGTGTCCTACTGTCACATAAGTTCGCCGTTTTTGCTTTGGACTTTCCTGGCTCAGTAGTAAATATACAATCATTCTTGAATGAACGATAATTGCTGAATTTTAAATTTAAAATCATTTTCTTGAGTGTTTTATGCAAAAAAACGCATTTAAATCGAAAAAAGCAAATTAAATAATCGCTATTTTCATATTTCACGTAAATCGTGATATATTTTTGCAGGCTTTTCATTGTCTTTAGTGGATATTTAGTAAAAATTGATAAAAAATGATTTAATGTTTATTTTCTGCATGTTTTTTGCAAGAAAATAGATTTGAGTGAAAAAACACTGCTTTTAAATTCTACATGGGATATTTTAACAACGTCAGGTTATCGCAGGCTCGCTCTCGTCATCAGATAGTATACCTCCCTCTGCCTGTCCATCTTCTTCGCATTCTTCCGTCTTATCTTTCCCTACATTCTCCCCGTCGAAATATCTCCGTATAAACTCATGCAAGTCTTTCTCCCTATAATACGTCTTATGCAAGATCGTGTAATACTTCAGCCCGTTGTCTCTGTACCGTTGTAGTGTTCGTTTGCTGATGTTCAGCAACAGACAAACATCCTGATTATCGTACAGCCGTTCACCATTCAGGTAATTTTGCGGCTTCTTATTCTTCTTGTCCAGTGCGCCTACGACCTTTTCCACTTGTTCGAGCAACCGTTCCATATACGCCTCGAATGTTTCTTTATCCAATGGTATCATAAGCTCGCCTGTTTTAAATTTCCGATGATATAATAACTTTGGTTTGACGGGTCTTTCAGTATGATTTCCTTCTCCCGCATGAACTTGATATAACTTTTCGCTGTACGTTCCTTTACGTCCAGTATCGCTTGAATTTGTTCTGCCAAATCCACATAAGTAATAAAGTCCTGCCGTCCGAAAATATCCCGTGCCACTGCCACGAGTTCATCCTCTTTCCGCTTCTCCTTTTCCTCTTTCGGCTTTTCTCCCAGATACACGTGCATCCCGGCATCCTTATCCCATGCAAACTGCATGATAGGCACATCCAGCGGACTGCCGTCGCGTACCTTCAGCGCTTTCACCACCGACACCGACGGATCAGTATCTTTCTCGATAGAAAGAATTGCTGCCGCCTTTCGTTGCAACTCACTGCCCAGATGCCCGCGCAACTTCAACCCCGAAGGAATAAAATGTAGGATAGTAACGATACAAGTATTGTAAATCCCCGCCAGCCGGTACAATTCCTCCACCACGGCAATACTTTCCGTTTCATCATTCGCACCCTTTATCAAGTCCGCAATCCCGTCAATCACCACCATGTGAATCCCCCGAAACTGATAATGAAACTTATCCATGCTTTGGATAATCGCCTGCAAACGCTCTTTCCGGCTCATTCCCGTCAGGCAATACGCTTTCAGGTATTCCGGCATCGTTTCCCGTCCGCAACGTCTTAAAAGGTTTGTAATGTTCTTGTACGTCTGCACCTCCGACTGTTCTGTATCATAAAACAGAATCGCCTTTCGCTTGCTGTTTTCACAGACCGACACCCCCAACGTATCCATCACCTTATCCTTATTCTTATCGGATTGTCCGATGGCACCGGCTATCAACGCCGTCACATAATTACTTTTTCCGGTTCCCTCGCCACCGGTAATACAGAGGATATTCCCTTGCGTGCCTAACGGCACATCATTCACCGACACAACCATTTGTGCCACGGGCGGCGGATTATTAAAATCCACCTCACAAGATTTCAGAGCAGACATAGTTTCGCTGTATATTGTATCCAGATAATCCAGAAATAGTTTAATCAAATCCTCCCGGCTATTTCCCAAACGGAAAAAGTCCGAAATATCCTTTTCCACCTTCGTTCCCGCCAATGGCAGCAACAATCGTTTCACCCCGTAGTTCTTCAACGCCAGTTCTTGTTTTGCCGAACTGTCCAGCCCCGCTTTGTCCACATCATAGAGCAGTACAATATGTTTGAACCGGAAAGAGAGCCTATGAATAATTCCCACGGGAATAGTCACCGTTTCCGAATTGAAGCAGATAGCATGGAACCCGTGAACCGTCAGGCTCATCACGTCCTTCTCACTACCCGTAATAAAGAGTAAATCCCCCTTAGCAGGCAACTGCTCCAACCCGAAGCAATAATTCTCCCCAAAATCCCCGGCATATAAAAAGCGCATCTCCGAGTGCGGGCGGTACACCTTCACATATTGCTTTGCCGTATATCCGAACACCGGTTCTTTATCCGTCGCTGCGATACTGAACGGTTTCCCTTCGTTATTCTCGCTGCTGAACTTCATCAGCGAAACCACCCGGAACAATTTCAGCACCTCTTGCGTGATACCGCTTTCTCCCCAAAAGGCAAGTTCCGCAGCCGTAAAGCTCTTTTGCGCTAACGTATAAGGTCTTGCTTTCTTTACCTTTTGTGCAAGTATCGTTTCTGAAACTACCGGAATAGGAGCAGGAGGTAAATTCACCTCATAGCTATCCATCAGCCCCAGATGCAAATCCCGGTCAATGACAGCCATAATCTCCACAAACTCCTTTGCCCTCTTGCAATCCAGTCTGTGTAGCTTCCCGACCAGTGCAAAGCAGTCTCCCGAATAATCATCATTCCCGAAATCCTTCAACTTGTACACACTACTTTTCCGCTCATAATACACGTTGCACGAAGCCCGTTTATCCTGATAGAACGGATTAAGGAAATTCTTTCCCAACCGGAAAGCCACCGGTATATAATGCTTGAATACGGACAGACCTCTATCCGTCAAGCGGAGAATATCCTCCTTATCAATTTTATTCTCCACGTAGCAATACATTTTTGCGGAACTCGTCAATCAGATGCGGTTCACAATTAATAATTTTCTCGTTCACCTTCCGTTCAATTTCCGAGAATCGGTATTTGCATTTCCCTCGTTCAAACGTATAATCAATCAGATTATCTGTTCTCAGCCGTTGTAAGGTTCGTGTGCTGATATGCAGCATATCCGCCACTTCTTGGCTATCCAGCCAAATATCTTCCTCCACATCAGGAGCATTTCCTTTTCGGAAAACATATTCCGCAATCTTCTCAATTTTGGTCACCAGACCTTGATAAGCGGCGGATTCCATTGTAATAACTTCCATAACTTATTATTTTTGAATATGCCGCAAAGTTCATCTAATCGCACCGGAGCATTTGCCAACTTGTTACCAACTTGGCATAACTTTTTTTATAGGTAGGTTGATTGTCAACGCAATAGGGCAGTGAGGTAGGGCAGCCAGAGGTCGGTGCAAGGTGCAAGCCTATCTCTATATATAGGCTCGCACCTTGCACTGAAGAAAAAAATATATCAAATTAATAATCAAATATTTGGTAGTCTCGGAAAAAGTGTATAATTTTGAACCCGAAATCAAAGAGAGACACAACGGTGTCACGAAAGACAAAATTGAAATTTTGAAAATCGTTTCTAAATCGTTACTTTTAGAAATTCTTACAGTGTTTTTGCTGTATGTAAGTAACTGATTTAGAGCTGATATAAAGAAATAGCGGTGTAGTCCCGTACGCACCGCGAAAGCAAATAGCAAATTAAAGCAAAGCTCTGAAATTCAAGTATTTCAGAGCTTTTTCTTTTTCTCGCTCCGGCAAAAATGGGGACCCGAAATATCC
>OATG01000305.1_pt1 | contig 56619 bp, 44 predicted proteins | sample 1516581 | NCBI WGS metagenome assembly OATG01 (sample SAMEA2579930, study PRJEB22360) | human gut metagenome | biome: human gut; feature: human-associated habitat; material: faeces | place: Denmark | collected 2008/2010
AAGTGGCGACCCGCACCGCAGCCGGCGCCTGCGGCGGGCCCAGCCACTTGGAAGACGGCCTGTGGAGCTATTCGCAGGAAGAAATCTGGACCGGGCTGCAGACCGCATACGCGGCGCTCGCCGAAGATGTCGAAAACGCTTACGGCGAAAAGCTCACCCGCGTGGGACGCATCGGCTTCTCCGCCATGATGCACGGCTACCTCGCCTTCGGCAAAGATGGCGAACTGCTGGTGCCGTTCCGCACCTGGCAGAACACCAACACTTCCGAAGCACACGAGAAGCTTTCCGAACTGTTCCAGTACAACATTCCGGAACGCTGGTCCATCGCACACCTGTACCAGGCCGTGCTCAACAACGAAGAGCACATCGGCAAGGTCGATTTCTTCACCACCCTCGCCGGCTACGTGCACTGGAAGCTCACCGGCAAGAAGGTGCTCGGCGTTGGCGACGCATCCGGCATGTTCCCGATCGACCCTACCACGCACACCTACGAAACCGAATTCATTGAGAAGTTCAATGCGATTCCGGAAGTCGCAGCCCAGCCGTGGAAGCTTGCCGACCTGCTGCCGGAACCGCTGGTTGCAGGCACTCCTGCGGGCACGCTGACCGAAGAGGGCGCCAAGCTGCTCGATCCGACAGGCACGCTGCAGCCGGGAATCACATTCGCTCCGCCGGAGGGCGATGCTGGCACCGGTATGGTGGCCACCAACTCCGTACGCGTGCGCACCGGCAACGTTTCCGCCGGCACCTCCATCTTCGCCATGGTTGTACTCGAACGCAAGCTGGAACGCCTGCACCCGGAAGTGGACCTCGTCACCACTCCGGCAGGCGATCTCGCAGGCATGAGCCACGCCAACAACTTCACCTCCGACCTCAACGCATGGGTTGGTCTGTTCGGACAGTTCGCAGCTGCAATCGGCACTCCGGTCGACGCCGGCACCCTGTATGGCACGCTGTTCCGCGCCGCCATCGCGGACGACGTTGACTCCAACTGCGGCGGACTCATCAACTACCCGTTCCGCTCCGGCGAATTCCTCGCAGGACTGCCCGAAGGCCGCCCGCTGTTCGCGCGCGGTCCGGAAGCCCGCATGAGCCTCGGCAACTTCATGCGCGCCCAGCTGTTCAGCGCATTCTCCCCGGTGAAGATCGGCATGGATGTGATGACCAAGGACGAAGGCGTTGCCGTTGACTCCCTCGTCGGCCACGGTGGCATCTTCACCACCCCGAAGGTCGCCCAGAAGATTCTCGCAGCCGCATTCGATACGCCGATCAAGGTAATGTCCACCGCTGCTGAAGGCGGCGCATGGGGCATGGCCGTGCTTGCCGATTACCTGTGGCACGCCGACCAGCCGCTCGACGAATTCCTTGACGCTCGTGTGTTCGCCGATGCCGCTTCGACCACGGAAAATCCGGATGAAGGCGATGTCGCGGGATTCGAGGAATTCTTCGATCGCTTCCGTAAGGGACTGCCGATTGAGCATGTTGCAATCGAAAGCATTCCGCTGGAAACCAAGTAAATAAATATTTTAAAAACTTATTTCAATTTGAAAGGAAATGATTATGGCTACTTTGGCTGATTATGGTCCTGAGGTTCGTGCCGAGGTCAAGCAGGTGCGCGAGGTCGTGGCGACCTTGCACGAGCAGCTGATCAAGTGGAACCTGGTGGTGTGGACGGCTGGCAACGTGTCGCAGCGCTTGCATACCGCGGATCTGATGGTGATCAAGCCGTCGGGCCTGCGTTACGAGTATCTGACGCCGTCGAGCATGGTGGTGTGCGATCTGGACGGCAACGTGGTGGACGGTTCGGAGGCTCCTTCCTCCGATACCGCGTCGCATGCGTACATCTACCGTCATATGCCGGACGTGTACGGCGTGGTGCATACGCATTCGACGTATGCGACGGCGTGGGCGGCGACTGGGCAGAACATTCCGTGCGGTCTGACGATGATGGGCGACGAGTTCGGCGGTCCTGTTCCGGTGGGTCCGTTCCGTCTGATCGGTTCCGAGGCGATCGGCGAGGGCGTGGTCGAGACGCTCAGGGAGTATCCGAAGTCTCCTGCGGTGCTGATGCAGAACCATGGTCCGTTCACCATCGGCAAGGACGCGGAGTCGGCGGTGAAGGCCGCGGCGATGACGGAGGAGGTCGCTCATACGATGTGGGCGGCGAGGCAGTTGGGTGAGATCATTCCGATTTCGGATGAGGATATCGCGAAGCTGAACGATCGTTACACCAACGTCTACGGCCAGCACTGAGCTGCAATCCTACGATTCCGTAATCCTGCATAATTTCACAATCGTACGAACTCGCGCTACGCAACAGAACAACGCGAAGCGCGAGTTCGCAATCGCAATAAATAATTAAAAACTCCATAAACAACGAAGTAAAGGAACAATCACATGGCAATGGAAAACCCGTTTGAAGGCAAGGAAGTCTGGTTCGGCGTCGGATCCCAGGATCTGTACGGCGAAGAAGCGCTGCGTCAGGTGGCCGAGCAGTCCGGCGAAATCGTCGACGCACTCAACGCAACCGGCAAGATCCCGGTCAAGGTGGTGCTTAAGCCGACCCTGAAGTCCTCCGACGGCGTCAAGGCCTTCATGGTCGAAGCCTCCGCCAACCCGAACGTCATCGGCGTGATCACCTGGTGCCACACCTTCTCCCCGGCCAAGATGTGGATCCGCGGCCTCGAAGTGCTCACCAAGCCGCTGCTGCAGCTCAACACGCAGCACCACTTCGAAATCCCGTGGGAAACCATCGACATGGACTTCATGAACCTGAACCAGGCCGCACACGGCGACCGTGAGTTCGGTTACATCCTGACCCGTCTGGGCATCAACCGCAAGATCGTGGTCGGCCACTACACCGATCCGGCCGTTGCCGAAGAAATCGGCACCTGGGCACGCGCCTGCGCCGGCTGGGATGCTTCCAACAACATGAAGGTCATGCGTTGGGGCGACAACATGCGCAACGTGGCCGTCACCGAAGGCGACAAGACCGAAGCCGAGCGCGTGTTCGGCGCATCCATCAACACTTGGGCCGTCAACGAGCTCGTCGCAGCCTACGAAGCCGTCAAGGACGATCAGGTCAAGAGCATCATCGAAGACTACAAGGTTAAGTACGACGTTGATCCGGCTCTGCTCGACGCCAAGTACGATTCCCTGTTCATCGCGGCCAAGGAAGAAGCCGCCATGGTCAACATGATGCGCGCCAATGGCTGCACCGCCGGCGTTGACAACTTCGAAGACTTGGGTGCCCTCCCGCAGCTGCCGGGCGTTGGCCCGCAGCGCTTCCCGTCCGAGTACGGCTTCGGCTTCTCCGCCGAAGGCGACTGGAAGACCGCAGTGCTCGTGCGCATCGGCGCAGTGATGGGCTACGGCCTCGAAGGTGGCGCTTCCCTCATGGAAGACTACTCCTACAACTTCACCCCGGGCAACGAGATGATCATGGGCTCCCACATGCTCGAAGTCTCCCCGTCCGTCGGCACCATCGCCAAGCCGAAGCTGGAAATCCACCCGCTCGGCATCGGTGGCAAGGCCGATCCGGTGCGCCTGGTCTTCACCGTCGCCCCGAAGAAGGACGCCGTCGTCGTGTCCATGTCTGACGTGCGCGAACGTTTCCGCCTGACCATGAACCTGGTCGACGTGGTCGAGCCGCTCGGAGAGCTCAAGCAGTTGCCGTGCGCCCGTGGCCTGTGGAAGCCGCAGCCGGACCTCAAGACCTCCGCCGAGTGCTGGCTGCGTTCCGGCGCCTCCCACCACACCTGCATGACCACCTCCGTCGGTCGCGAGGCTTGGGAAGACTTCGCCCGCATCGCCGGTGTCGAACTCGCCACCATCGACGCGAACACCAAGGCCGCAGAATTCGAGCGCGACCTTGAGATCTCCGAAATGTACCACCGCCTCAACAACCGTCACTAACATAACGGAGCGTTAACGGCACAGCAGAAGACTCGACGTACCCTCGTTCGCCTTCTGTCGCACCGTTACCGCACGCGTTATGCACTGACGGAACCGTCACTGATTGTCGCTTTACTGACAATGGCTGATGGAGTGTCGTTAGCCATTCTGGATTCATCACTAATCTCTGCCATATGAGCGCCGGCGGGTCGGATCGCTTCCGATCACCGGCGCTCGTTTGCATTCCTTGAAAGTTGTACAGACAGAACAAAAGCGTGGGGTACGAGAGAATACAAACGTTCTCTCGCACCCCACGCTTTTATGTATTATGCGATTCAGCGCTTGCCGGAGTACAGCTGCTGATCGATCACCTGTGCGAACACGCGGTTCACTGCCGGGCGCACCACCTTCAGCGACGGGGTCAGGCACTTGTTTTCCTGCGTGAACTGGGTATCCAGCACTACGAACTTACGTACGGATTCGGCGCGGGAAACGGTCGCGTTCGCCTTGTCGACGTACTTCTGGATTTCGTCGTGAACGGCGGCGGTCGCAGCCACGCGATCCAACGGCGTATCGGCAGACAGTCCAATGGAAGGCAGCCAAGCCTCCAATCCTTCCGGATCCAACGTGATCAGCGCACCGATGAACGGACGATTGTCGCCGACAACTACCACATGCTCCACAATCGGACATTTCACAATCTCCTGCTCCATCGGAATCGGAGAAACGTTCTTGCCGCCGGCGGTGATGATGATGTCCTTCTTACGGCCGGTGATCGTAATACGTCCCTCGTCGTCAATCGACGCCAAATCACCCGTTTTCAGCCACCCATCCTCGGTGAACGCTTCCGCCGTCTTCTCAGGCAGGTTGTGGTAGCCCCTGAACACGTTCGGGCCCTTCACCTGAAGTTCGCCATCATCGGAAATGCGCACAGACGATCCCGGAGCCGGTTGGCCGACAGTGCCGATCACATTGTCGGTGACGCGGGTCGCGGCGAACGGCGCAGCGGTTTCCGTCATACCGTAACCCTGAATCATCGGCAGGCCGATACCGTTGAAGAAATGCGCCAGAGACACGTCCAGAGGAGCACCACCGCATGCCACGTAGCGGATGCGCGGGCCGAGAGCGCTACGCACGGTACGGTATACGGAAGCCTCATACGAAAGATGCTGCGCGATCTGCTTGGCGGTCGGGCGTTCGCCGGCCTGCTGCATGCGCGACCAATCGCGTGCGGCTTCGGCAGCCTTGAGGAACAGGCGTCCCTTCCAACCCGTGCCGGCCTTGCGGGAGGCCGCGTTATACACCTTCTCGAACACTCGTGGTACGCCCAGCAGATATGTCGGTTCGAAGGAACGCAAATCGGGCAGCAGCGTCTTTGTGTCCGGCAGATAACCAACCACGCCGTCGTCGGAAGCAATCGACGCGTACTGGATGAACCGTGCGAAACAGTGGGCGAGCGGCAGGAAGAGAAGCAGTCGCGGATGATCTTCGAGAACGATCTCATGCAACGCCAGACTGCCTGCGCGCGTGATCGATATGAAATTGCGGTGCGAAAGCTCGGCACCCTTTGGAGCTCCCGTCGAACCGGACGTGTACACGATGGTGGCCAGATCGTCTGCATGCACCGAATCGATGCGCGCTTCCAGCTCCTCGTCGGACACGGTGACGCCCAAGCCTTCCAACGCGCCCATGGCGTTGGAATCGAGCATCAGAATGTGCTTGAGAGACGGGCAGCGGTCGATTACGGAGTCGAGACGGTCGAAGCGCTCGCGATTGTCGGCGATGGCCAGTTTCACATCCGAATCGTTGAGGATACGCTCGGCCTGCGCCGCGGAGTCAGTGTCGTAGATCGGCACGTTCACCGCGCCGATGGCGGCCAGTGCGAAGTCGAGCACGCCCCACTCGTAGCGGGTGGTGGAGAAGATGGTGACGGCATCGCCCTTGTTGATGCCGAATGCGATGAGGCCTTTTGCGGCGGCGAGCACGGCATTGTGGAATTCGCCGGTAGTGACCTTCGTCCATTGGCCGGGGGCGGTTTTGTGTTCCGCGATCACGGTATCTTCGCCAGTGCGCGCTATGCGTCCAGTAAGCAGGGAATAGATGGATTCGTCGTCGCGCACCTCAACGGATTCGCCCGGGGTGGTGTACTCGGTGAGCATGAAGCGTTCTCTTTCTCGCGGTTTTTGCGTTGTTTCCGCGTATTTCTGCTTGTGATGCGTGCGGGAGCGATACAAACCGTGTGTCCGCGTTTCCTACCCCTTGCGCACCTTGCACATTCTAAGTTACGGGGCCGTAAGTCTGCATTGTGAGAAGCGACAAGAAATATTTCATCAACTTTGTATGAACTGACAAATGGTGCTATTCCGTCAAAAATCAAGTGTTTGGTGTCGCGCTGTATCCGTTCGAAAAAAAGGCTTGACGTAACGGTTGCGGGGGAGCCGCCATGCTTCCCATATATCCCCGAAAGGACCGTAAAACCAGCGAAATGCGAAGAAATGGTGGTGCGAGCGTTTTTTATCGAGTACACTCACGAGTGACGCAATTTACCCCTTGCGTCAGAGGGCTGCCTGCTCAACGGCGAACATCCAGCCTTTCTCTTTTCAACGTTGCTGATTTGAGGTCGATTATGGCAATTCGATTGCGACGGTTCGCTGTATGCAATGCGCCCTTGACGATTGCGAGCTGCCTTGGATAGGCTGAAAACGGTTTGCCACGCACCGGTTTTCCCGTATTGGCCTGTTGCGATTCGTTTGTTGGATGCATGGCGATTGCGCTTTGGGCCGTAGGCGAGCTGGCAACGCGAGTGCGCTCATTGGACGGAAGGTGTTTATGTTTGACAAGAGGCTGTTTTCCCTCGCTCCCGGCGTGGGGCGGTTGGTTGCGGCGAAAGTGCTCTGCCAATGGGTCGGACTGCTGGCCAACGTCGTGTTCGTGGTGACGGTGGTGGTCATGCTTTCGCCGGCACTTGCCGTGGTGGAATCGGCGTTCGACCCCATGTTCTCCATGGGTGATAGTGGCCTGATTTCCCGCCTATTCATCGGCTTTGGCTACGGCGGATTCAGTGCGGAAACATACGTCGGATGCGTACTGGCGATCGTGGTCTGTGCGGTACTGCGTTTTCTGATGATGCGCGCAGCGGCCTATTTCGGCGCGGAAGCGGCTGAGCGTGTCAAACTCGCGTTACGTGAACAGCTTTTTAATAAAATGCTTGCGATCGGACCATCATATTCGCAACATATCAGCACTGCCGACGTGGTGCAATCTGCCGGTGAAGGCATCGAACAAATCCAAAGCTTCTTCGAATTATTCCTACCGCAACTGTTTTATGCGATTCTCGCACCGGTAACATTATTTTTTATAGTTGCGCCGATTAATATGCCGACGGCTGTTACATTGCTTGTATGCGCGCCTTTGATTGTATTGATTGTTGGCATGGTCGCAATGCGCGCAGCCCGAGTATTCAAAAAATATTGGGGAAAATACACCGACATGGGATCTGTGTTTCTTGACAATGTACAAGGTCTTGAAACGCTGAAAACTTTTGACGCGGATGCGCATGCCGCCAAGAAAATGGGCGAGCAAGCGGAACAATTCCGCGTAATGACCATGAATGTTCTGCAAATTCAGCTGCGCTCGCTCACCGCCATGGACGTCGTCGCATACGGGGGAGCCGCGGCCGGCGTGGGCGTATCGATCTGGCAGTATGCGAGTGGTGCCGCATTGCCGCTTGCCGGCGTGCTGCTGATAGTGCTTCTTTCCGCGGATTTCTTCATTCCGCTGCGCCAATTGGGGTCGTTCTTCCATGTTGCGATGAACGGCATGACTTCGACCAAGCGTATTTTCGCATTGCTTGATACGCCGATTCCTGCGCATGGGATGCAGGAAATGCCGGAATTCGGCGCTTCCGATAACGGTGTGGACGTGTGCTTTGATGACGTGTCGTTCCGATATGTGGACGTGAATACGGACGCTGCGGCGGCTGTGAGTGTGGCTGCGGATACGGCTGTGACGGCGGATATGGAAACTGGAAAAACTGGACAAATCGGGGGAAAGTCCGGTGTGGTTGGTGCTGGAAAAACAGGCATGTCGAAAGATGATGATGGTTCGGTCGTCGCATTGCATGGCGTCTCTTTCACTGCGCGGCGCGGGCAGGTGACCGCCATCGTCGGTCCGTCCGGATCCGGCAAATCTACCGCCGTCGAACTGCTCTCCGGAAATCTTTCCGGATATGAAGGATGTATGTGGCTGCAATCCGGAAACACAGGAAACAACTCGACGCAACGGTACCAAATCAACGATCTTTCCATCGAATCCCTTACGAGGGAAATCGCCATAGTGGCGGCGCAAAGCCACCTTTTTGCAGGAACGTTGCGTGACAATCTGCTGATGGCCAAGCCGGATGCCACCGAAAGCGAACTGTGGCAAGCGCTGGAAGCGGCGCATATCAGCGATTTCGTGCGTGCGCAATCGCAAGAACTTGACCTGGCCATCGAACAGGGCGCAAGCAACCTGTCGGGAGGGCAGAAGCAGCGCATCGCCATTGCGCGCGCATTGCTGCGGGAGCCTGCCGTCTACATTTTCGACGAAGCCACCAGCAGCGTCGATGTGGAAAGCGAAACCCTGATTCTGCAAACCATTCGGGCGCTTGCGGATCGGGGCAAAACCGTGATCATGGTGACGCACCGCATGGCGAATGCAGCCGACGCCGACCATGTGGTGGTATTCGAACACGGGCGCGTGGCGGAACAAGGCACGCATGCGGAACTCATGCGTGCCAACGGAACATACGCCAAACTGTTCCACGCCCAACAAACCGTGGAAAACATAGGTCTACGCAATAACGCAACCCATTCCACCTCTGCATCCCACGCACTTAAAGCGTCCGATTCTGCAGAATCAGTCACGCAGCGTGCGGAAATGGGTCTCCAAGTGTCCGATTCTGCAGAAACGGACGCACAGGGTGCGAAAACGGGCGTTCGGATGTCCGATTCGGCAGAATCGGACGCGAAGACAATGCCCACGTCTCGCCTTATTGCGCGCCTGTTGAAGGAGGTTGGGCCGCAGCGCAAGTACATGATCGTCGCGTGCGTCTGCGGCACGCTCGGCCATCTCGCCGCCACTTTCCTGCCGGTATTCGGCATTGCGGCGGCTTTCGCGGCCGTCGGCTCGCCCATCTGGAATCTCAGCGTTCCCGCAGCGCTCACCGCCATGGCTGTCTGCGCGCTGATCCGCGGCGGCATGCGCTATGCCGAACAGCTCATGAACCACAATGTGGCGTTCCGGTTGCTCGCATTGTTCCGTACGAAAGCCTTCACGGCCCTGCGGCGTCTCGCCCCGGCCAAACTTGCGGGCAAAGGTAAGGGCGACCTGATCGCGCTGGTCACCACCGACGTGGAGCTGTTGGAAATCTTCTTCGCGCACACCATCAGCCCGATTGTCATCGCTGTTGTGACCACCGTCGTCTACACACTCGCATTGCTCACCCTGAGTGCACCCTTCGCGGTGACGCTGGTCATCGCGCACCTCACAGTCGGCGTCGTACTACCAAAGTTGTTCGCGTCGGCGGTGCGAGGCATCGGTCCGGAACTTCGCAAGGAATCCGCTGCCCTCGACGACGAAATGCTTGACGATATGCGTGGTATCGGCGAAATCATCCGCTTCGGTCAGGGTAGTGCCCGGCTCGCTTCCATCGCTCGGCGCACCCTTTCGCTGTGGAACAAACGTTTGCGATTGAGCGCGAAGAATGGTGATTTTGCAGGATTGGGTGCGGTATTGGTGATGCTGTTTACCGCGATTACTGCTTTCCTTGTGATGACGTTGTGCACTGCGGTTTCCACTGCCGTCGATATGCCGGAAGGCCTGATTTGGATGGGCTCCGTGGATTCGAACGCTCCTGCGTTGGTTGCGGCTTTCGTATTGCTTACCAGCTCGTTTGGTCCGACGCTTGCATTGAGCGCGCTGCCGGCGAATTTGACGCAAACGTTCGCTTCGGCGCGTCGCCTGTTCGCGTTGATGGATGAGACTCCCGCTGTGGTTGAGCAGGGTGCTGAACGCCCGGAATATCAAGGTATGACAATGAGCGACGTCACATTCGGCTACGGTTCCAGTGCCCACACTTCCGGCGGCCGCACTTCCGGCAATGCCTCGCAACCCGTGCTCGACCATGTTTCACTCGATGTTCCACAGCATGGCATTCTTGGCATTCAAGGCCCGTCCGGCCGTGGAAAATCAACGATGCTGAAGCTGCTCATGCGCTATTGGGATCCGGATTCCGGCACGATTTCGCTATCGAATATTCCATTGCCTCAGGTTGGCTCTGGCTGGCGTCGCCGTGTGCAGACGATGATGGGACAGGAAACTTACCTTTTTGACGGTACGATTCGAGAGAACCTCACCATTGCCTGCAATTCTGCCGATTCCGCAGCGTCCGCCATCCCCGATTCCGTATTGCGCGAGGCGCTCGCCAAGGCATCCGCGCTCGAGTTGGTCGATGCGCTGCCGAACGGCTTGGATACGCAGGTCGGCGAGCTGGGCGGCCGCCTTTCGGAGGGTGAAAAGCAGCGCATCGGATTGGCCCGAATGTTCCTGCGTGACGCCGATTTGGTGCTCTTCGACGAGCCGACGAGCCGTCTCGACGCCTATAACGAGTCGGTGATTCTTGGGTCGGTCAACAATCTAGCTGAGCAGGGGAGTGCCGTCGTACTGGTGTCGCACCGCGATTCCACCATGCGCGTCGCCGATCGCATATTGCGTATGTAGAGCTCCTTGCAGCATTATGCGGTGCATGCAGTGGCATGCAGTGTTACGCAAGTACGTGCGCATCGCACCTCTGTCCGCAATGTGGTCGTATGAAAATTGTGCGTCATTCGTATTTCTTATAACGTGCGTCGAAAGCGCTGCCGAAAGGCACTGTGCGAGCGAATCGAAAGCAAACAACGTATGACAGGTAAGAAAAGCGGGCGAAATCGTGGAATCGTCGACGGAATCGAAATCGTAAGAAAATGAAACAATCATGAAAATGATTGTCAAAATTTAAGAAAAGCAACTTTTTGAGACGTGCAAATATTCATTTCACATGATTTTGTAACGGAAAATCGTTAGTATCTGTGTCAAGAGATATCCGCTCTGTAGAAGAGTGGAATACGATTCGACGAAAGGCTGGCGATGGCCAACAACAGGAACGAACTGAACAAGAATCTGGCACAGATGCTCAAGGGTGGCGTAATCATGGACGTCACCACCCCGGAGCAGGCGAAGATCGCACAGGACGCGGGCGCATGCGCGGTGATGGCGCTCGAACGCATTCCGGCCGATATTCGTGCTGCCGGCGGCGTTTCCCGCATGAGCGATCCGGCCATGATCAAGGGCATTCAGGAAGCCGTGTCTATTCCGGTCATGGCAAAGGTTCGTATCGGTCATGTTGCCGAAGCTCGCATTCTGCAGGCCATCGAAATCGATTACATCGATGAATCCGAAGTGCTGAGCCCTGCCGACGACGTGTACCACATCGACAAGAACCAGTTCGACGTGCCGTTCGTGTGCGGCGCGAAGAACCTGGGCGAAGCGCTGCGCCGTGTCGCCGAGGGCGCGTCCATGATCCGCACCAAGGGCGAGCCGGGCACCGGCGATGTGATTCAGGCCGTGCGCCACATGCGCACCATGAACAAGCAGATCCGCGAACTCGTCTCCCTGCGCGACGACGAAGTGTACGAGGCCGCCAAGCAGCTGGCTGTGCCGTACGATCTCGCCAAGTACGTGCACGACAATGGACGTCTGCCGGTCGTCAACTTCGCCGCCGGTGGCGTGGCCACTCCGGCCGATGCCGCGCTCATGATGGAGCTGGGTGCCGAAGGCGTGTTCGTCGGTTCCGGCATCTTTAAGTCCGGAGACCCGGCCAAGCGTGCCGCCGCCATCGTGCAGGCCACCGCCAATTGGCAGGACGCCGATCTGCTTGCACGTCTTTCCGAGAACCTCGGTGAGGCCATGGTCGGCATCAACGAAGATGAGATCGAAACCATCATGGCCGCCCGCGGCGAGTGATTTCGCTGTGATTTCGCTGTAATTTCACGTATTGCGGGCGGATGGGGTGTGACTATCGGCTGCCTTATGCCGCCCGTTTCGCGTGATTCGTGATGGTCTCGATGGGTTTGGGTAAGGAGATCCGATGGTTGTTGCCGTTGAATACATTTCGAAGGAAGAATCGGCCGATGTTGCCGAAGGTGCAGCTTCCGCGCAGCATGGCGTGACTGGCATTCTCGCGGTGCAAGGCGCGTTCGCCGAGCATGCCGCGATGCTGGATCGTCTGGGCGCGCCGTGGAAACTGCTGCGTGCCGCCGAGGATTTCGATGATTCGATCGATCGCGTGATTCTGCCTGGCGGCGAAAGCACCACGCAGGGCAAGTTGTTGCGTTCGACCGGCCTGTTTGAGCCGATCGCAGCACATATCGCCGCCGGAAAACCGGTGTTCGGCACGTGCGCGGGCATGATTCTGCTGGCCCGCAAGCTGGATAACGATTCGAACGTCTACTTCGGTGCGTTGGACGCTGTCGTGCGCCGCAATGCGTACGGCCGTCAGCTGGGTTCGTTCGTTGCGACCGCCGATTTCGGCGCTTCCGACGATGCGGATGCTGTGGTGGTTGCGTCGGGGGAGTCTGTCTCTTCCGCGATTTCCGCGGCTGCTGGTGAGGAGGGGGCTTCCGAGGCTTCGGATATGTCGGTGGTGCTTAAGGATTTCCCTCTGGTGTTCATTCGCGGACCGTTCGTTGCCGAGGTTGGCGAGCGGGCCACGGTCGAAACGTCGGTCGACGGCAATGTGGTCGGTTTGCGTCAGGGCAAGATTCTCGCTACGGCGTTCCACCCCGAACTGACCGACGATACCCGCATTCACGAGCTGTTCCTCAGTTTGTAGGCTCATCGCGCGGTGCGGAGTCCGTCTCTTCGCCGTATGTGTTGTTTTGGGAGGTTTGCGATTCGCAGACCTCCTTGTTATATGTTCTTTATATGTTTTCTCTTGTGAGGTAGCTTTCTTGCGATCCATTTTTTGGTTGAGATGCGCGGACAATCGCAGATTATTGTGCAAACGATGTCATTCTGTTTGTGCGAAACGCCGATGATTTCGTTGGCGCTTCAATTGCGCACAACAGTTGCAGGGGGGCTATCGAACCGGTTTGTTTGACACCTTGATACAACCGTGTATCATCGGAGCTAATGGTACACGGTTGTATCAGAAAGGAAACAAAGCCATCCTACCAGTCCAAATATCACCACGGGGGTATTGTTCGGCAGGGCGCGAACATACAAACATCACCAAGTGGAAAGCACGGCATGTGCATTCCGCGGCGGATGTTCCGAAACATATGCGACCGACATGCAATCAGCATGCGAAGCGGATGGCAGAAAGGGAAAAGAACATGCGCAACATGAAGAAGGCTCTCGCAGCGGTAGCAGCAGTGGCAACCCTCGCCAGCCTCACGGCCTGCGGTGGCAGCGACGGCGGCAACGACGCCAAGGCCAACGCCGGAGACGTAGACAAGGCGGATCTCGTTTTCTGGGGCTGGGACACCGGCAACACCATGAAGGCCCTGATCGCCGACTTCGAAAAGGCCAATCCCGGAATCACCGTCAAATTCAACAACACCGGCACCGCATCCGACACCCAGACCGCACTGAGCAACGCCGTCGCGGCAGGCAAGGGTGCCCCCGACGTGGTCATGCTGGAAGACCCGACCGTCACCCAGTTCGCGGTTACCGGCGACCTCGTTGACCTCACCACCTACGGTGCCGATAAGCTCGAAGACGACTTCTCCGCAGGCCCGTGGAGCAAGCTACAGTATGATGGCAAGCCGTACGCGCTGCCGATCGATTCCGGCCCGGAAGTCTTCTTCTACAACGATGCCGTGCTCAAGAAGGCCGGCGTCGACGGCTCCCAGATCAAGACTTGGGACGATTATTACGAGGCAGCCAAGAAGGTCAAGGCCATCGGCGCCTACATGACCAACAATTCCGGCTCCTCCATGGAATACCAGCCCTTCACCGCCCAGGCATGGCAGGCCGGTGCGCAGCCGTGGAAGGTTGATGGCGAGAACATCACCATTGACATGACCAAGGATTCCGGCATGAAGAAGTACATCGAATTCCAGCAGAAGCTCATCGACGAAGACCTCGTCGACACCAAGATCGCCAACTGGTCCGACGACTGGAACCGTGCGCTCAACGAAGGCGACATCGCTACCCTCACCATCGGCGCATGGATGCCGGTTAACCTCATGAACGGCGCTCCTGACCAGGCCGGCAACTGGCGCGTGGCCCAGCTCCCGCAGTGGAACGAAGGTGACGAGGTCTCCGCTGAAGACGGCGGCTCCGCACTCGCGGTCGTCTCCCAGTCCAAGCAGCAGGCCGCGGCCTACAAGTTCGTCGAATACTTGACCCACGGCGACGGCGCCCAGACCATGGCCGACACCGGCACCTTCCCGAGCCTGAAGAAGATCCTCTCCTCCGACTCCTTCACCAATCCGAACACTGAAGCCAACAAGAAGGTCAACGACTACTTCGGCGGCCAGAACGTGAACGAGATTCTCTCCGAAGCCGCCCAGCGCAAGGTCTCCGCCTTCCAGTACCTGCCGTACAACCCGTACGCGCAGTCCACCTTCGGCGATCAGATCTCCAAGGCCTACAGCGAGGACATCACTCTGGAGGAAGCCTTCGTCAACTACAGCAAGGCGCTCACCGATCACGGCAACCAGCAGGGCTACACCGTCACCAGCAAGGACTGACGGCGCCCAGCCGCTGCCGTGCGGCACAACGAAAAACGCGATAATGCGATCCGACATACGCAACGCACCATCGCAACCATGAAGATCGACGGCAGGTGGGAATCGTCTGACGTGACCCGCCTGCCTCACTTCGCAAAAATAATTTTAAAAACGAAATCTTACAATAGAAAAAATTTCAAAAAAATAGCAATCCTGTAATTCAAACAATAAAAGATTTTGCGGATTAACAATCGCACATGGTTGTGCGATCAATAGAGCAAGAAGCATATAGAAAGAAGGAAGCATGTCTCAGCAAGCAGCAGTCGCGGCGGATGCGCTGCATACGCCTGCGGACCGGGTTCGCGTCAACCGTCACCGTGCGGATTGGCGTGGTTGGAAGTTTATGTGGCCGTTCGCGTTGGTGTTCGTGTTCGTGTTCGTGATCCCGATCCTGTACGCGGTCTACATCAGCTTCTTCCAGAAGCAGATGATCGGCGGCACGAGGTTCGTGGGAATCAGCAATTACATTCGTCTGTTCCATGATCCGCAGTTCTGGAGTTCGGTATGGCGCGTGGCCCTGTTCACCATGGTGCAGGTTCCCATCATGCTGTTCCTGTCGGCGGCGATGGCTTTGGCCTTGGATTCCATGAAGCTGCACGGCGCGAAGTTCTTCCGCATCACCACGTTCCTGCCGTACGCGGTGCCGGCCGTGGTGTCGACCTTGGTGTGGGGCTTCATGTACGGCGCGAAATACGGTCTGGTCGGCTCCCTGAACGACTGGCTGGGCACGAACCTCGACGTGCTGAGCCCGAACGTGCTGCTCGCCGCGATCGGCAATATCGTGACCTGGGAGTTCACCGGCTACAACATGTTGATCTTCTACAGCTCGCTGTCCACGATCCCGCACTCGCTGTACGAGGCCGCCAGCATTGACGGCGCGAGCGAATGGCAGATCATCAAGTCCATCAAGCTGCCCGAATTGAAGGGATCGCTCGCGATCACGGTGATCTTCTCGATCATCGGCTCGTTCCAGCTGTTCAACGAGCCGAGCATCCTGCAGAACATGGTGCCGGGCAACTCGATCACCACGTATTACACGCCGAACATGTACGCGTACAACCTGTCCTTCGCGGGCAACCAGTCGAACTACGCCGCTGCCCTGGCGATCACGATGGCCGTGATCACGATGGCGATCGCGTACGCGGTGCAGCTCAACAGCATGAAGGAGCAGATGAAGTGACGCCTTGGGGCGTGCGCCATCTGCATGGGACATGGATTTTTCAAGGAGCATAACAATCATGAGCGATGCTGCGATGCCGACGGGGTATATGACTCCCCAAGGGCTTAAAGAGCAGGAACGGGCCGCAAGGAAGGCCGAGAGGGCGCGCCTGAAGCGCGTGGAAATGGATGAGAAGGCGGAGCGCAGACGCGCGGCGAAGTCCGGTTTCGCGAACGTGTCGAACCCGAGGCGCAGCAAGCTGCTGACCTTGGTATGCGCGATCTTCGCGGTGTACTGCCTGTTCCCGTTCGTGTACCTGCTGGTCAACGCCACCAAGACGCAGGCCGACTTCACTTCGACGTTCGGGCTGGGCTTCGGCCACACGTTCGCCCTGTGGGACAACATCGTGACCGTGTTCACGTACCAGGACGGCATCTTCGGGCGCTGGCTGCTCAACACGCTCCTGTACGTGGTCGTGGGCGCCGGCGGCGCGACCCTGCTCGCCATCATGGGCGGGTACGGCCTGGCGAAGTTCCGTTTCCCGGGACGCAAGGCCGTGTTCGCGGTGATCATCGGCGCCATCTCGGTGCCGGGCATCGCCCTGGCCGTGCCGCAGTTCCTGCTGTTCGCCAAGCTGAACCTGACGAACACCCCGTGGGCCATGATCATCCCGAGCCTGGTGTCGACGTTCGGCCTGTACCTGATGTGGATCTTCTCCGACCAGGCCGTGCCGACCGAGCTGCTCGAAGCCGCCCGCGTGGACGGCGCCGGCGAGTTCCGCACGTTCTTCCAGGTATCCCTGCCGCTGCTCGCCCCGGGGATCGTGACGACGGCCCTGTTCACGATCGTGGCGACGTGGAACAACTACTTCCTGCCGTTGATCATGCTGAAGGATTCGAACTGGTATCCGCTCACGATCGGTCTGAACCAGTGGAAGGACCAGGCGAGCACCGCTGGCGGCCAGGCGATCCAGAACCTGGTGGTCACGGGTTCGTTGATCACGATCGTCCCGTTGGTCATCGCGTTCCTGTGCCTGCAGAAGTACTGGCAGTCCGGCCTTGCCGCAGGCGCCGTCAAGGAATGATCGCAACGGTCGCATGCTGAAATTTCGGTAAAGCGCATACCGATTTTTCGGCAATCGTCCGAAAAGAACAAAAAATAAGACCTCGGGGGTGTCATCGTGGACATCCCCGGGACCATCTCAAATATCTTAGTAAATATATATACTAGATTTTATAAAAAGATTTTACGAGAGCTTTCGAAGGGAAGCTGTCGAGCTGGCATCCTCGGCGTTATAGCGGATGCCATACGCACACAAAGGAGTAATCCATGCATCGCACGTTCAAATGGCCGGAACTGCTGACCGACAACGGCAAAGGCATCGCATACGGCGGTGATTACAATCCCGACCAGTGGTCGGAAGACGTGTGGGACGAAGACGTCCGCCTCATGAAACAGGCCGGTGTCAATACCGTGGCCGTGGCCATTTTCAGCTGGGATCGCATTCAGCCGGAAGAAAACCGTTGGGATTTCGGCTGGCTTGACCGCATCATCGACAAGCTCGGCAAAGCCGGCATCGCGGTCGATCTGGCCTCCGCCACCGCCACCGCGCCGCTGTGGCTGTACGAAAAGCACCCGGAAGTGCTGCCGCAAGACAAATTCGGCCATCCCGTCAACGCGGGATCGCGCCAATCCTGGAGCCCGACAAGCCCGGTGTTCAAGGAATACGCGCTCACCCTGTGCCGCAAACTGGCCGAACGCTACGGCACCAACCCGTACGTCACCGCATGGCATATGGGCAACGAATACGGCTGGAACAACCGTTACGATTACTCCGACAACGCGCTCAATGCCTTCCGCCTGTGGTGCGAACGCAAATACGGTACCATCGAAAACCTCAACAAGGCGTGGGGCACCACCTTCTGGGGTCAGGAAATGAACGGTTTCCACGAAGTGCTCATCCCGCGTTTCATGGGCGCCGACTCCATGGTGAACCCCGGTCAAAAGCTTGATTTCGAGCGTTTCGGCAACGATATGCTGCTCGACTTCTATAAGGCCGAACGCGACGCCATCGCCGAAATCTGCCCCGACAAGCCGTTCACCACGAACTTCATGGTCTCCACCGACCAGTGCTGCATGGACTACGCCGACTGGGCCGAGGAAGTCGATTTCGTGTCGAACGACCATTACTTCCATGAGGGCGAATCGCATATCGACGAACTGTTCTGCTCCGACGCTTTGATGGATTCCCTCGCGCTCGGCAAGCCGTGGTATGTGATGGAACATTCCACTTCGGCCGTGCAGTGGAAGCCGCTCAACGCACGCAAGCGCAAGGGCGAAACCGTGCGTGACTCCATTGCGCATGTGGCCATGGGTGCCGACGCCATCAACTTCTTCCAGTGGCGTGCCTCCGCATTCGGAGCCGAATCCTTCCACTCCGCACTCGTGCCCCACGCGGGCGAAGACACCAAACTGTTCCGCCAAGTGTGCGAACTGGGCGCAGCGCTGAAAACCCTCGGCGACGCTGGCGTGCAGGGCACCGAACTGGAACAGTCCGATACGGCGATCCTGTTCAGCGCGGAATCCGAATGGGCCACACGCTCCGAAACCCTGCCGAGCATGAAGCTCAACCATTGGCATGACGTGCGCGACTGGTATCGTGCGTTCCTCAACGCCGGCACCCGTGCCGACATTGTGCCGCTGAAATACGATTGGAGCGCATACAAGACCGTCGTACTGCCGACCGTGATCATGCTCAGCGCCGAAGATACGCAGCGTTTGGCCGATTTCGCAGCTGCCGGCGGCCGTGTGGTCATCGGTTACGCAACCGGACTGATCGACGAAAACTTCCACACCTGGCTCGGCGGATACCCGGGAGCCGGAGACGGCCTGCTGCGCGAAATGCTGGGTATTCGCGGCGAGGAATTCAACATTCTCGGCGCGGAAGCCGAAGGCGAACCGTCCGAAATTCGTTTGAGCTCCGGTGCGGTCACCCGCCTGTGGCAGAACGACGTGAACGTCGACGGCGAACGTGCGCAGGTATTGGCCACCTACGAAGGTGAAGAAGCCGACGAATGGGAACTCGACGGCACAGCCGCAATCACCCGCAATCCGTACGGTTCCGGCGAAACATACTTCGTCGGCTGCGATCTCAACGTCGCCGATCTTACGGAATTCGTGCGCGGCAATATCGTGGAAGATTCCGCAAATGTCGCCAATCCGGCCGATTCCGACGTACTGCACACCGTGCGCAAGTCCGCCGACGCAACCTTCGATTTCTATCTGCCGCGCGGCAAGAAAGAAATCGCATTGCAGGGCATCGAAGGCGAACCAATCTACCTGTTCCAAGCGGAAGCAGAGGAACAGACGGGCAGCTACACCGTGCATCGCAACGGCGTACTCGTCGTAAAGCGCGCATAATTCCGCATAATTCCGCATAATTCCGCGCAATTGATTGCGTAACACAACAACCTCACACAACCTGAGCCCGCCATTCTGAAACTCAAGAATGGCGGGCTTGCCATAACTGGTAAACTTTTTACCGGCATATTCAACAATCACGGAGACGAACATGGGCGAGTCAAAGCCGGAGCCGAAGCCGGACAAAAAACGCGTCACCCTACGAGACGTGGCCGAAGAGGCAGGCGTTTCGCTCAAAACCGCATCCAACGTGATCAACCATTCCGGCCGCATGACCGACTCCACGCGAGAAAAAGTCCAGGAAGTCATCGACCGACTCGGATACCGCGTGAACGTATCCGCGCGCAATCTCAACCGCGGCAAAACCGGATTCATCACACTCGCCGTACCAACATTGACCGCCCCATACCTGTCGGAGCTCGCCAACCGCGTAATCGACGCGGCCCGCGGCTACGGCTACTCCGTATACGTCACCACCTACGCCGAAGGATCCGCACAAGGAGCGCAATCACTCCTGCGAAACTTCAACACCACCGTCTCGGACGGCATGATCCTGTCGATCTCCGAAGTCGAAAACCTTGAAGCGGCGGACTTGGACGTGGACTATCCGCTCGTATGCGTGGGCGCGCGTTCCACACACGGCAAAGCCGACCACGTTACCCCCGACGATATTCAGGAAGCCCGACTCGCAGCCGAATACCTGTTCGACCATGGCGCAACCCGGCTCGCGGTGGTCGGATCGCGAACCGAACCGGAGCATATCGATTCCGTGCGTGAAGCAGTGGAAGGCAATGCGCAACTGCGACTTCGCGGCGTGCTCGAAGCGTGCGCCGCGCGGGGAGCGGCATTCGATTCCCGACTGGTAATGAGCACTGGGCAGGATTGGACGATTGGTTCCGGCGCTCGCATTACGCAGCAGCTTATTGATTCCGGGATTCCATTCGACGGTATTGTGGCGTTCAATGACCAGCTTGCGTTGGGTGCGCTGTTCACTTTGGCTGCGAACGGCATTTCCGTGCCTGAACAGATGCAGGTGATCGGCTTCGACAATATTGAAGAAGCCGCATATTTCCAGCCTCCGCTGACCACCATGGATTCTTGTCTCGACTGGATTGCGCCGACTGCGGTCAGCCGCATTCTCGACCGGATCGACGGCACGCGTGTGCTGGAGCCGAGTTACATCACCACCCAGTCGCACGTGATCGCCCGTGCCACCACGCGCGTGTAGCTCGCCGTTGGTTTCGTGCCGTCGCCCTTCGAGCCATCGGTTTCGTACCGTTGTCCTTCGTGCCGTTGATTTCGCGCTATCGCCCTTTGTGCTGTTGGTTTCGTATCGTTGGCTTCGCGACGCAGCTCGCGATGTTTGTGCAGACCCGAATCAACCTCGGCGTTCCGGCAATTCCTGCGCGGGCAGCTGCGCCGGTCGACTGTGCGGACACCGAAATGGGACCCACATCAGGAACGACCGGAGAGCGTGAGAATTACAAGAATCACGTTAAGTGCGACAATCAGCGAAACAACTACCATATTGATCGCGAATTTCACCGGACCATCCACGTAATCGCCCATTAATGATCGATCGTGAGTGTATTTCATTAACGGAATAATCGCAAATGGAATGCCGATCGACAGCACAACTTGCCCTATGATCAGCGCTTCCGTCGGATTCTTAGCAAACCACAATACCACCAACGCCGGTACGAGCGTCACCACGCGGCATGCCCACATCGGCGCTTTGATCCGCAACAGTCCATGCATGATTTCGGCGCCTGCATATGTGCCGACCGACGTGGAACTCAGGCTGGAAGCCAGCAATCCGACCGAGAAAATCGTGCCGATCACCGGACCTAGCACATGCTGAATGGCCTGTTGCGCACCCTCGATCGTATCCGTGCCGGTCATGCCATGCAATGAATTCGCCGCAAGAATCAATAGTGCAAGATTCACCGATCCAGCAAGTAATAATGCCCAGAACACGTCTATTTTGCTTCCGTGTAGCAGGGTCTTTACGCTCGGTTTGGGCTCTCCTGGCACGTAATGGTCGTTCACCAGCGTGGAATGCAGGTAAATCGCGTGCGGCATCACCGTGGCGCCCAGCATGGAAGTTGCCATCAATACCGTTTCGGTTCCTTTGAAATGCGGAACAAGACCTTGCAAAACTTGCGCAGGATTTGGTGGATCAATAAAAAGGCCTGCAATAAATCCAAAAGTAATCACCAGCAGCAATGCAATAATCAGCTTTTCAAAAATATGATGCGTGGCACTCTTTTGAAAAATAAGCAAGACCGTAGAAATAATGCCGATTATGCACCCACCAATAAAAAGCGGAAGTCCAAATAATAATTTCAGTGCGATTGCGCCGCCAATTACTTCCGCAAGATCAGTCGCTATTGCAATGACTTCCGCTTGCATGAAAAACATGAATCGACCGCCGTCGCCAAGTCGTTCTCCCAGGATTTCGGGAAGACTTTTTCCGGTGACGATACCAAGTTTTGCGGACTGATATTGAATGAGCACGCTCATACAATTGGCGAGTACCAGCACCCACACCAGCAGATATCCGTACCTCGCGCCGGATGTGATATTCGCCGCCACATTGCCGGGATCCACGTAGGCGACGGCCGCCACAAAAGCAGGTCCAAGCATGCCGGCAAGCGCGTGCCCGTGGCGGGAAGAGAAATCGTGATTCGCCCGTGCCGTTTCCCAGCATTCCACGCCATCCGTCGCACCCGCATTGACCATGCCTCCCGTGCCGTCCATATCGTTCGCGTCGTCTGTACTGTTCATGTTCGTCGCCCTCTTATCCGAGCAATGTTATAGCGCACGAGACTGCGCGGTTATGTTACGTACGCGCATATCATCTGTCGGCATATGCGCGACTCATGCAACGGCGCGTCCGAACCGTTCCAAGACGCAATGCGAGGCATGTGCCACGAAATATGGCCGAATTGCGGCGACCTGCGGCTAAGCTGGAACAAGCATAAGAACGGTTGAGAATAATCGCCTGAAACACAGCCTTCGAAAGGACAACGCATGGCAACTTTCCATACCCCCATGGTCACATTGAACGACGGCAATCTGATTCCGCAAATCGGCTTGGGCGTGCTGCGTATCGACGATGAGGGCGTTACCTCCGTAGTGGAGAGTGCGCTGGAAGCCGGCTACCGTCATATCGACGGCGCGGCGGGGTACAACAATGAGGCCGGCGTGGGTCGCGCGCTGAACAATGCGGGATTCACGGAAGGTGAGCAGCGCAAAAACCTGTGGGTTACGACGAAACTGCGCGATTCCGAGCAGGGGTATGACAGCGCACGCAAGGCGTTCGACCGCCAGCTTGGCTTGCTGCAGCTCGATTATGTCGACATGTACATGCTGCATTGGCCCACCCCGTTCGACTGGCGTTCCAGCGAAACGTGGAAGGCGTTCCAGGAATTCCGCGCGGAGGGGCGCGTGCGCACGCTGGGTGTGTGCAATTTCCTGCCCGAGCATCTCGACCGCTTGCATGAGGAGACCGGCGAATATCCTGCCGTCAACCAGATTGAGCTGCATCCGACCTGGCAGCAGCGCGAGGTCGTGGACTATTGCAAGGCGCACGGCATTGCCGTGGAAGCATATTCGCCGATGGCTCGCGGTGCTGATTTGAACGCCGGAAACGGTGCGATTGAGCGCATCGCAGCGGAGCATGGGGTTACCCCTGCGCAGGTGATTCTGCGTTGGCATATCGAAAATGGCACGATCATCATCCCCAAGTCGGTGCATGCGGATCGGCAGAAGCAGAATCTCGATTTGTTTGGATTCGTGCTCACCCCTGAAGAACATGCCGCGATCGACGCGCTTGACGGTCCGACGCGCGCCGGACATGATCCGATGATGTTCACGTACGCCTGATACTCCGTAATTCCGTAATTTCGTATTATTTTTAATAATTATGCCTCGAAAGAATAATCGTAATTCTTATAATTATCGGAATATTGAACGCGACGTGCGTGATATCCAGCGGGCCGGCAAGCGGTTCAAAAAAAGTTGGATCAACGCCGACGGTCCGCTGGAGCGTATTCTTATTTTGCTGGTAGTCGTTGCGGTAATCGGCGTCACTATCGGCATGCTGCTGCCGAAAGTCAATCCGACCGTAGGCGAAATCACCGGCGAGTACACGGCAACCGGCACAGCTGCGGAAACGTTGGAAAAACTTACCGTCGACGACAATCCCAGCAAGGCCGGATATGATCGCGATGCGTTCGGATTCCGCGAGACCGACGACGATGGCAACGGTTGCGACGTGCGCGAAGACGTGCTCGCGCGCGATCTGACGGACGTGCAATATAAGAACGGCCGTAGCTGCCAGGTTGCGTCGGGCACGCTTGACGATCCGTATACCGGTCAGACCATCCAATTCGTACGTGGAGTGAAAACGTCTTCGGCGGTGCAGATCGATCATGTGGTCGCGTTGGAAAATGCGTGGCAGTCGGGCGCGAACACGTGGGATCATGCGAAGCTGTACCAATTCGGCAACGACATGTACAATCTGCTGGCCGTGGACGGGCCCGCGAATCAGCAGAAGGGTTCCGCTTCGGCCGCATACTGGCTGCCGACGAACAGTGAATACCGTTGCGATTACGTGGCCCGGCAGATTGGCGTGAAAGACAAGTACGGGCTGACTGTCACTTTGCAGGAAAAGCGGGCGATGCTTTCCGTATTGCACGGTTGCCCAGCGCAGGAATTGCCGGAAAGCTGAAGCTGCTCATTTAGACGCGGATATTTGCGGGTGCTGGCTGGGAACGGTCGTAGTTGTAGACGGTGAACGTTCCTTTGTTGAATCGTTTGGTTTCGTACAGCGCCAAGTCGGCCTGTGCGACGCATTGGTCGAAATCCACGCTTCCGATCGCGTCTCCATCGGCGCGCCCCGTGCCAAGGCTGGCACCGTCAGCGGCTGCAATGCGGCACACGCCTACGCTGCAATGCACGTCTTGCCCGTGCTGTTCCGAGGCGCGTGCCAACTGTTGGAAGAACATGCCCAGCGTGGTTTCAAGCACCTGTTCGCTGGCGGTGTTGCGAATAAGCGCCAAGAATTCGTCACCGCCATATCGGCAGATAATGTCATCTTGCCGGTAGATGTGCCGAAGTTGGGATGCGACCTCGCGGATCCAGAAATCGCCGACCGTGTGTCCGTATGTGTCGTTGATGGTTTTGAAATCGTCGATGTCGACGAACATCAGCATCGCTTCGTCGTGCGAATCCATGCGGTCGAAATATTTGCGCATGTGTTTCCATCCCGCTTCCTTGTTCAGCAAACCGGTCATGCCGTCATGTTCGGCTTCGTACCGTGCTTTTTCGTAGGCGGCCTGTTGCGAGTGGAATCGCATGTTCATTTCCACGGTGTCCATGACGAACATAATCTGTGTGGAAATCACGATCGCCAAACATTGCAATGAAAAACTGTATGCCAGTGCTTGGTAGATGGTCGCCAATACTGGTAGCACGAAGAACGACATCATGGAAAGGAAAATAATGCGATCAAGATTCTTGCGATATGAGATCAACATGAAGAGGCATAATGCGATTCCCAAGACCGCAATTGCCTGCGAAAGAAGATAGAAATTACCGCGATGGTAAAGATTGTGGTCATCGAAATAGTAGAAAAGACCAGTGAATTGCGTGATGATAAGTAAGAGAATTCCAATTACGGATAATGCGTAGACAGCACGCAATGCGGCTGGTTTGCGATGCTGATGTTTGCTCACTGTCAACCAAACATAGGTTGCGAAGAAACTCATGAAAATATAGTTGATGCAGAATACTGAGAAATTGCTTATGCGAACCATATAGTATGCGGTTTCGTCTGCATCTACGCGAAAATACCAGCTGAGCGCGTCGGTTCCAAGAAGAAGCATGCAGGCGATCTGCATGAGTATTTTGATGCGAGTTCGTCTGGTTTTGTGTGGGGTTGCAATGAAAATTCCGCCTGCGCAAATCAGGCATATGAAAATACCCCACAACTCCATGCAGATGTGGAACATGGCCCTGACTGTCATTATCCTCCACCCCCCCCCCTCGACGCTGCCTGCGTCGAAAACTTGCCTACCTCTTTCGTGTGCCATGATACCTCTAAATAGGGGAGCGTTACCCCGAAATGACAAAAACAGGAATCCGCAGGCGAATATCCATGCCTCTGTCATACGGGCTATCATATAGTTTGTGCGTTTGAATGTGGAGAAGGTGATTGATGTCAGCGAAGCGGAGCATGTCCCGAGCGCTTACTCGAGAGGAATCGTATCAGGACGGTCATTTAACGCGCACGGCGTTTATTTCCATTGCGATTCTTACATTTATTACGTTCGTCGGTAATTTCACGCAATTGCAGTTGAGCGCCGCGTTGCCGACGATCGTCAGTGATTTTGGTATTTCCGTTACGACCGGTCAGTGGCTGACGTCGATTTTCCAGCTGGTCATGGGCGTGATGGTGCCGCTTACGGCATACCTTACGAGACGTTTTTCGACGCGCGAAATCGTGCTTGTTTCCATGGTTGTGTTCACGATCGGTTCACTGTTCGCTTGGCTTGGTCCAACTTTTTTGATGGTGCTGATCGGGCGTTTGCTTGAGGCGGTTGGCACGGGTGTGATGTGGCCGGTGTTGCAGATCACGGTGTTTTCGATTTATCCGCTGTCTCGCCGTGGTTTCGCAATGGGTACGGTTGGCATGGCGATGAGCGTGGCTCCGGCGATCGGCCCGACGCTTGGCGGTGTGCAGACGGACTTGAACGGTTGGCGTTCAATTTTCCTCACGTTGACCATTATCGGCGTGATTTCGCTGCTTCTTGCCTATTTTGGATTGCATAATTTCGGTGAGAACGATAAAACCGCGAAGGCTGACTTTTTTTCCGTTGGACTGTCTATTTTCGGTTTCGGCGGGCTAATGTTCGGCTTTACGAATATTGAATCGTATTCGTTTGTAAATCCTATGGTTTGGCTGCCAATGGTGATTGGCGTTGTGGGAATTATTTGGTTTGTGCTCCGCCAGATTCATGGCGCGCGCAGGCAGGTTGAAAATCCTGAAGCGCAGCCGCCACTGTTGAATTTGAGCGTGTTGAAGAATCGTAGTTTTACTGTTGGCACGATCACGGCCGCGCTCTCGTTCTTCGCGTTCAGTTCGATTATGGTGATCATGCCCCTGTACATTCAGGATTGCCGTGGCTATTCTGCTGCGATTAGCGGCCTGGTGATGCTTCCGGGTGCTTTGGGCCAGTGCATTTCGCAGTTTTTCGGTGGTAAGGTGCTTGACCGTTTCGGAGCACGCCCGGTGGCGTTGATCGGCACGATTACCTTGTGTTTCGGCACGGTCATGATGAGTTTGATTTCCATGACTTCGTGGATTTGGTGGGTGTCGATTTGGCAGTTTGTGCGCCAGATCGGCATGGGTTTCGTGTTGATGCCGATCACCACATGGTCACTGAATTGTTTGGAACCGGAAGAGGTGAGCGCCGGATCCGCGGTGACGAATACGGTTCGTCAGATTGCGGGCGCGATTGGCGCTCCGGTGTTGGTGATTTTGATGGAGACGTTCACGTCTCTTCGTTGGACTGCGCTTGGTGGCACAAAAGCCGTGTATGCGGCTGCCAACGTGTTCGGCATTCAGTGGGCGCTTCGTATCAGTGCAGCAATCTGCTTCGTGATGGTGCTGATGGTGTTCTTCGGCGTGCGTGGCCAGGGTGCCGGTTCCACGCATGAAACCGTGCAACGCGCCCTCAACCGTAGGCGTGCCGCCTGATCGTGCATGCTGCGACGGCTACTCCTCTTCGTTGGGCTTGTATTCCACTACGCTGAGGGCCACCACGCCTGCGCTGGTGTGCACGAACACATTGGCGCTCCCGCCTACGGCTTCCAAGCCTTCCACCAAGTGTGAGATCGGCTCGGAATCGAGCACTGGCAGCACTTGCGCCACGCCGTCTGCGTCGGTGACGGTGAGCGTATCGTCCAAATATCCGGAGGCGAGCGTTTCGTCGATGGCGCTTTCGAATTCGGCCAGCTTGCTGATTTCCTCTTCGGCGGCCTTGTTTGCGGCCACTTCCACAGCTTGCGCCACTTCTTCTCGCATTGCTTCTTCGCTCATGACTACCTCTTTTTGCTAAGCGCCGTTTTGCAACCTATAGACTATCGGATGAACGTATCAGAACGATTCCAAATGCCGGAAAGTGTCCATATAGTGGCACTTTTGTGAAAGCATCACCCTCAATGCACGCGGGAAACATATGCGGGGATGAACGCGGGTAGCGTTCACGAGAAGAGATGTTGTGAGAGATGTTGTGAAAAACGATGCGTAAGACTATCGGTTGCAACATGTGATTGCATACGATTGCGGATTGCGCGGAATAGGAAGTGAAACGGGAAGATGGAATGGGAGAGGAGTGCGCATGACTCGACTTGGCGATGTCCAACGAAGTGAGACGCGTCGTGAAACGCGCGCTTCACTGCTTACGGCGTTGCTGTGGTTCGCATCCGCCGTCATCGTGTTCGCGATGCTTCTGCGCATGCTGCCGAACAGTCTCGATGGCAAACGGTACGTGCCTTTGATTGTCGCACTCATGCCTTGGCTGGGCTTGCTTTCCGTGATTATCGCAATTATTGCAACAGTTTTTCGCACTGTCGGCAAACGAAAACTTTTAGTCGCGTTAAGCGTATTGTGCGTGATCATCCAGATTATTTGGCATTGGGGGTATGTCGTTCCGACCAATGATCGTGCCATACAACCTTCTGCAACAGTGCGTGTCATGACGTTCAATACAAAGCAAGGTTGTGCCGATGCGCAGCAAATCGTGCAAACAATCCAAAGCGAGCATGTTGAAATTCTTGCAATGCAGGAAGTTTCATCAGGATTATTAGATCGGTTGCATGATGCTGGAATTGAGGATTATCTTCCGTATTCCGTTTCCGCGCAACTCACTTGGCACGACAATGGCGGTGTGAACGTACTGTACAGTGCGCATCCTCTGCAGGAAACAACGCAGGATCTCATTCCTATTGAATCCAGTAGTATTCCTGCCGCGACAGTTGATTTCAATGGCAGAAAAGTACGATTTGGGTCGGTTCATCCGTTTTCTCCACGACCAAGCAATCAGGGATTATGGAATAAAAGTTTGGATTCCATAGCGCAATTACAGCATTACGATAATGGGGAATCGTATGTGCTGATGGGGGATTTTAATTCCACGTGGGATCATGCAAGCTTCAGATATTTGTTGGGCGATCGCTTTACGGATGCGGGGGAGAGTGCCGGCGAGGGATTGCACATGACGTATCCTTCGGCATTCCCTATCGCTGAAATCGACCATATCATCTACGACAAGGGTGTGTACGCCAGAAATTTGGAAACCAAGCGGATTCAAGGTTCCGACCACAAGGCATTATTGGCGACGTTGGAACTTCAGTAATGCTGCCGTCGCGGGTCATGCTTGAGTTGTAGCAATACTGGTTTGCAGGTCACGTTTAGGTTGCATCAGTTCTTGCGTTACCGGCAACAGTTGAGCAGTAATACCGCCGTTATTGCCCCGTTTTTGCTCCGTAGGTTTCATCGACTCCCCCTACTATTACACTGGGGAATCCGAAGTGCTTGCAAACAATTAGGGAGCGAAACGGAATATGAACGGCGCGTCTGATCAGCCTGAAGAATTCGGCGTCCAGCCTGAGCAAGGCCGTCAGGAGGAGCCGCAGTCTAATGCCGATTCAACCTCCGACGCAACCGCCAGTCCAGAAGATTCCACTTCCAGCGCCCCGCATTCCCGCCGCGTGCGCCGCCGTATGAGCGCCGAGCATATTCGCCAAATCAAGCGCAAACGTCGCCGTCGCAAGATCCTAATCGGCGTACTCGTGATAGTCGCAGCCCTCGCCGTTTTCGCCGGCGCATTCGTATGGTCTGCGCTGCACGTGAAAAACGAGCTGCAGCAGGCGGTGTCGAGTGCTCAAGGCTTGCAGCAGACCATCTCCGAAGCGGACACGTCCAAGCTTGAGAAGCAGACAACCGCGTTCTCCGATCACGTAAGCAAGGCCTACAAGCAAACCTCTTCGCCGCTGTGGCAGGTGGCGTCGGTCGTGCCGTATGTGGGCAATGACATTTCCGCCGTACGCACCACGGTGGCCGCCATGGAGAATATTTCGTCGCAGGCGTTGCCGCAACTGGTGAAAGTCGCCGAAAATGTTGATCTGAACAGTATTCACGTGGAAAACGGCACGATCGAAATTTCCGGATTGGAAGCGTCTCAGCAGCCGCTCCAAATCGCGGACGATACGATCGACAAGGCCACGCGGGAAGTGAAAACCGTGAAAACCCCGCATATCGCGCAGATCGCGGACGCCCTGAAAACCGCGGAAACGTATTGCGAAAAACTTGACAGCATGGTGCATTCCTTGAATTCCATCGTGCAGGTGCTGCCCAGCATGTTGGGTACGGAAAGCCATGCGAATGATGCTCCGCGCAATTATTTGATTCTTGCGCAAACGAATGCGGAGGCACGCCCTTCCGGCGGTCTTACGGGATCGCTCGGCCTGGTCACGGTGCAAGGTGGTCACGTGAGCTTGCAGCCGTTCGTTTCCGATTCGGAAATTCAGAATGCCGATGAGCCGGTTGTGGATTTGACCGCCGAGGAACGTTTGCTGTTTACCGACAAGCTTGGCAAGGATATTCGCGACGTGAATTTCACGCCTGATTTTCCGCGCACCGGCGAGATTGTGAGCGCCATGTGGGCTCGCCAGTACGGTGTTGCGGTTGATGGTGTGATCGCCATTGATCCGCTGTTCCTGCAGAACATGCTGGCTGTGACCGGTGGCGTTGCCATGCCTGACGGTTCGACGTTGGATGGCACGAATACTGCCCAAACGTTGCTGCATGACGTGTATGTGCACATGACTCCGCAGGAGACGGACGAGTATTTCGCTGTTGCCGCGCAGGCCGCGTTCGACCATATCACGCAGAATGTGGACGATTTCAAATCGTATGTCAAGGCGCTTTCCACGTCTGTTGAGCAGGGGCATGTGATGGTGTGGAGTGCGCATGAGGATGAGCAGGATCTGATTGCCGATTCCGCGATTTCCGGCAAATTGATTACGGAAGGTGCAAAACCGCAGGTCGGCGTGTATATTTCCGACGAAACCGAGTCGAAAATGGACTGGTATTTGCATCGCGAAGTGACCACTGAATTCCAGAAGGTTGCACGGAATGGCGCGAACCAGTATACGGTGCATATCAAGTTGCAGAACACCATGACGGCGGAGGAAGCGGCTTCTGAATCTGACTATGTGATTGGTGCCGGAAATATCGTTCCGAAAGGCCAGATCAAGACGGCATTGTTCATTTACGCGCCTGCGAACGGTCGTTTGGTGGATTGGGAATTCCAGAATGCCGACGATTACAAGGGTGTGACTTTGCATAATGACCTGACCGTGGGCGTGGGCGATGTTACGTTGCAGCCCGGCGAATCCTATGAGATCACCGTACATGTGCAGTCCGCTCCGGATACGGGTGAGCCGCTCACCCTTCGCCAGACCCCGCTGATCGAAGGCCGATGAGATTCCGAAAGGTCGCTTCGCTGCCTGCATATAGACAGCCGTCCCGTAGACAGGGGTATACGAGGGTATTGTCGGGCACAAGGTGACATAACCCCGTGTTTGCGGGGTGTTTTCGGGATGTTTAGAAAAGTTTCACCTGAGCATATCTTGTTTTGTAACAAAAACAAATGTTTCCAGTAACAATAGGCTCTGCAGGTGTGTCAAGGGTCTAGGATTTTAACATGGCATATGTTAGTATTCCGTGATGGAGGGTTGCCCCCTTCGTTACGGGGGCTGATATGGAGAGGAAGTGCAGTGGCTACCGTAGAAGCAAGGACCAAAAAACTTCGTGCCAAGAACTTTGACGGCATTGTGGGTCATCAGATTGCGCAAATCTCGTATTGGCGGCTGATGATTAATGCCGCTTTGATGTTGCTGGACATGACTATGTTCATTCTGGCATCAGCAGTCGTTCTAACATGGAAGAATGAGCTGGTCTTTCATTCCGCACGTTTTGGTTTTTCGATGCCCTTTGCAGTGTATTGCCTGCTTGCTGCATGCATCTGGGTGCTGTGCCTGCGCAGTATGGGCGTGTACCACCGTCATGTAATGGGAGATGGCTACCAGCTTAATGTGCTGATGTTCAAAGCTATAGTGGAATGCTTGATCGCTTTGTGCGCTTTTCACTTCTTACTGAACATGTTCATGACGTTGAGATCGCTTGTGCTGATAATGCTGTTGACTTATGCGCTTACGGTTATCGAACGTGCAATTGCCCGTCGTTTCATTGTTCGAGGACGAGTCAAAGGCCAGTATTCCTATTCGACTGTTGTGATTGGATCGCCTGAGGGCATCAGCCATGCTATGCGCTTTCTGGCGCGCAAGCAGCAGTTGAACTACAAGCCGATTGCGGTCTGCCTGATTCGCTTGAATGAACAGAACGGCACCGTCGAACCGGATGATAATTTGGAAACGTTGAAGAAAGAGGTGTTCGACAAGTACGGCATCGAACTTCCTGTGCTGCGATACGGTGACGACCTCGTGAATCAAATTATCGCGTCTCATGCTCAAACGGTGATGGTCACGGATGTGCTTCATCGTTTCTCCGACAATTTCAACACGTTTGCGTTGAATATGGAAGCCGCGAATCTGGAGATAGCCTTGGTTACTTCCGCTGTGGAAATCGGAGGCCATGAAACTCAGATTCGCAACATTCAGGGCACTACAGTAATGACGATTCGTCTCTCTCAGTATTCGCCTCTCGCCCAGTTCAGTAAGCGGGTGTTCGATATCGTGGTGTCTTCCATTGCGATTGTGATGCTATCGCCGGTAATGCTGATTGTGGCTTTGCTGATTAAAAAGGAAGACGGCGGTCCTGTTTTCTACACCCAGGAGCGAATCGGTTTGCGAGGTAAACCGTTCAAGATTCACAAGTTCCGTTCCATGTATGTGAATGCCGATGAAAAGCTTGCCGAAGTGGCCGCTGCGAACGGACAGGAGATGGGCGCTCGCGTAAAGATCAAGAAAGATCCGAGAATTGCGAAGATTGGTCATTTTATTCGCAAGACCAGCCTTGATGAGATTCCTCAGTTCTTCGATTCGTTTGTTGGCACGATGAGTGTTGTGGGTCCGCGCCCGCAGCGTCAGTTTGAAGTGGACGAATACAATCAGGTGTATGCTACGCGTTTGCTGGTGAAGCCGGGCATTACTGGACCATGGCAGGTTTCTGGGCGTAATGATTTGAGCGAAGAGGAAAGCCAGCAGCTTGACGTCACGTACGTGCAGAACTGGTCGATTATGGGCGATATCGTATACATCCTCCGCACAGTCGGTATCATGATTAACCCCAAGGGTGCCTATTAATCCATGATTGCACCGCTTCCTGTTTACAGAAGCTGAGTTGTGATCAGATACGGCATTACGGATTAATCGTCCGTCTAACGTTTACCCTAGGCAGAGCGCTCCCTCCCGGAGCGCTCTTTTGCTTTCCTACGTTGTGCAGACGGGGAATGTGCTTTTGCGAGGTGGAGTTTGTTTGACTGCGGGTGCGCTTGTTTTGTCTATAGCTTCACTTGTTTCTTGATGGGAAACAATTATTCGTATATGCATATTTTTGCAGTTATTGGGATACGTTTATTCATATGATGAATATTGTGATACTCATGTGAAACAGATTCAACTTGTGTGATCAGATCCACTATAGCTAAGTATTGCCTTTTGATATAGCTCATATCAGATTTGGATTTTCAAAACAGGTAATTTGCTTTCCTCTGCGTATTATGGGATAATTAATGCAATGTGGCGCCATGATTTCTGTAACGTCATCCCTCAAAGCTGAGGGTGGTCCCACGCACTTCGGTGCGTTTGTAATATGCAACAGAACCTATAAAAGGAAATAATCATGCGTAGTCATGAGAAGCGGGCGAATATGCGCCCGCAAACACAAGGCAAGTATTTGGTTTCAGTAGTGCTGACCGCTGTTTTCGCGATCGTGTCGCTGTTTGGAACGCTGCTGTTCTCTACGGGTGCGGTTGCCGTTGCCGTCGAATCACAGGCGGTCGCGCAAGTGGGCAACGCAACCTACGAGAGCGTGCAGGAGGCGATCGGCCGAGCATCATTGAAGAACACTACGGTTACATTGCTGGCTGATGTGACGGAAAGCGTTACGATTGCGCCTCCGAAAGGCGTGCGAAACGTAACGTTTGACCTGAACGGGCATGCGCTGCAAGCCGCTGGATCCGCTGCGATCACTGTGCCTGCGAGCATGCAGCTCACCATCACCGGATTGGGTACGGTTGCGGGCGGAACGCAGCCTGCGGTCGATTGCCGTGGCGCATTGCGCGTGGAAAGTGGCATGTTCACTTCGGATGCAACGTTGATGCGGTTTGCCGAAACGAATGAGACTTCCGCGCAAGGCAGTTTTTCGGGCGGAACGTTCACCGCGCCGATGCTATTCAACTTACTGGATGACGCTAAAAACCTTGGCTATGTGACTGTTCGCGGTGGCGAATACCGGGGCATGATTCCAGCTGGACTGAACACGCTCGCCTTGTTGAGCGGCTCGTTCTCCGACTTGTCGAATCTTGCGCCATACTTGGCTGACTCGCTTGGGCTGATTCCAGGCGGCACTAGCGGTGATGGTATGGGTGACGGAATGTTCCATGTCGGCGATCTGGCGATCTCCAGCAAGCAGACTTTGGTTGAATTGAATCCGGCGAGCGGCCTTCAACGGTTGAGCGCCGATGACCTACTAAAGTTGACGGAAACGCAACTGAACGGCATCGCCGACTACCGCCTTGTGGCGGATAGTGACCAGTTGCAGGCGTTGAACGATCAGATCGATCGCGCAATGCAGGCGGTTGGGAAGAGAAAAGCCTTCGAAGCCGTGAGCCAGAACATCACCATCACCGCCGTGCGCAACACGTCGGATGACGACTTTACGGACGCAAACGTGGCCCGGTCTTCCGGAATGCCGAATGGAGCTTCCTCGCGTGGCAGTGCCAATGCGAGTGGGGAAGCAGGTATGCAATTGCGCACTTCCGACCATGATGGCATAAGCGTCCAAGTGACGGTAACCATTAAAGCCGTCGCCGAGCCAGAAGAGCCAGAAGAACCTGGCAAACCCAGCAATCCAGAAGAGCCAGAGAAGCCGGAAATGCCTCGCTCCGGATCCGCAGTGCAGGCGCTCGCCATCATCTCGCTGCTGCTGGTGATCGCTTCCGCAATCTGCGCATACGCAACGGTCCATCTGCGGTCGTCACGTCTGCAAAACTAGCGTTTTTCGCCCCTTTCTCAGGTTATGCGGACATGGAACGCGACTTGTGTGGACGGACTATGGTTGACCGCACAAGTCGCGTTTGCGCTGTCAGACAGTTCTCCTGCCGGCTGGTTCACTCATCCGCTTCATCATCGTCGAATGTGATTTCAACGTCGGCTTCCTGGTAAAGCTTGATGTTGGTGTTCATGTCGATTTCTTCCACGATCCAAGGTTTGCTTTGCAGTTGGCATTGCATCTTGAATTCGTCGAAACGGTTACGTCCATCCATGCCACGCAATGTCACCACAATGCCGAAATGAAGACCGTCGCCTGCATTCTTTCCGACGTTGCCATTCTCGTCTACGGGAGGACCGAAGCGTTCGGTTTTGCGGATTTTGAAATATGAGAGAAACTCTTTCCATAAAAGTAAAGAGCTTATTCTTTCATCCCTGACCACTGGGATCTGAGAAGATCTTCTTTCGGCTCGTCATGCAGGGTGGCGGCAAAGTGGGCGTCGTCATCTTCTTCACCATCTCCGCATGGTTCTTCCTCGACAAGGAACAGACCATCAAATCGAACTTCAAACGCATATGGATTTTGGAACGCGAAGTGCTGTTCTGGAGCCTTGCGAGCATGGCATTCTTTCTGGTTTTCGACCGTGCTGACTTCGGTATAAAAATGATTGCCCGCAGCGTCGCTCCGACCATCATGGGATTATGGTAGTACGTCACTGCATACGCCACCTTCCTCGCCTTGCTGCCATTCCTCTCCAAGGGACTACGTGCGCTTGGCAAACACACGCATTATGCACTTGCCATAACAGTGCTGTCAATCTGGGGTCTGACAAGTTTCATTCCTGGAACTGTCGGAGTAGGCGATGGCGTGTTCGGCTTCATCTACCTGTTTATCCTCATCTCTGCATACAAGTGGTATATGAAACCGTTCACGCTTAAACAGATCTGGCTGATGGCGGGAATCGGTCTGGGATTCTTCCTCTTGTACACGTGCGCTTCCATCGTGTTGTCGTTGTTCGGAATCGATGTGGGAATCTTCATCACCGGACCGTTCAAGCTACCCGTCATCATGGTGGGATTCGGCATATTTCTACTGTTTGACCGGCTTTCCTTCCACAATCGGATCATCAATCGCATAGCTCAGTCTGCGTTCGCGGTTTACCTGATTACCGAGTATCCCGCCACGAGAACATTGCTTTGGAAGCACCTGTTCGTGCTGAAAGACCTCTATCAGCCGCCCTTCGCCATTCTGTGGATCCTCGGCATCCTACTGGCAATCTACATTGCCTGCATTTTAATCGATTTCGTACGTCAGGGACTGTTTGCAGTGACCGTAAACCGCAACCGTGGCCGCTGGCTCGAACTGGTGTGGGACGGAATCGAAAAGCAAATCAAACATCTGCAGGAAGAGTGAGCACTTAGCTGAGCTTGCTAGTGGTGTCGGTGCGGCAAATCATCTGTCACACTGACACCACCATTGCTGATGAATGCAATTAACGGGCAAAGCGAAATCGAGATGCCGACTTCTTACAGGCATTACAACAACAAAGCGACGTTCCATCGCAACTATGATGCCAACCGCAAATGTTCTCCCATCATGCCCTTGCCTTGCGAAGCCAGATTGTGACGGGAACTGCCGATCAACACGGGAGCGAACCTGTCCATAATGAGATGAACAGCAACACAGATAGCTACAGTGACAACAGTCACCAGCATCGCATATACAAGATTCGCTCGCAATGCATCTGTATTCATCCCAAGAATTTTCGCCATAACAAAAATCAGCACTCGTTTCACCGGTTCATGCACGCACATGATGGTAAGCGACGCCCTGCCAAGGAACTGCAGCAGCCGGCAGTCGATAGCAACGCAAAGCATGAGCGACGATATAAAACCAAGCAATGCTGCACATAGCATCCAAAATGGATTGCTGGTACTTGCGTCATTGAGGTTGACGCTTAGTCCGGTCAACTCATCGAATACCCTCAGCAGGCCAAGTCCTGCCATACCGATAGCAGCATAGACAGCATGCAACGATGCCTTCGGCTTGGATTTCTGCATGTATGGCATGAGAAAACGACTCAACAAGTAGCCAATGCAATAGAACAGCATGGAGAAGGGTAGGATATCAAGAGCCCAAGGAAGGCGATCAATCGGCAGATCAAAGGAATGCATGACCATGATTGAGGAAAAGCTGACCGTGGCAAGCGTCGCGGCAACAGCCCAATCATACCGGATCGCTCTCTTTGATTTGACGAAGGTAAAGATTCCAAGGAACAACATCTCCGTGACAAACAGACAGGGCAGGAACCAAAGCACAGCATTCTGCGGATAATTACTGGTTCCGGCACGGGCGAGAAAAATGTTCGTCAACGCATTCGTGACGGAACCACTGCCCCCCCTCCCCTAAGGCGTCGTTCGATGAGGGCCCAGTACGCGAAAGTCACTATTCCGAAGAATAGATACGGTATGAGAAGTCTTGCAGCCTTCTTCTTAAACGAGTCGAGGAATTGTCTTTCGTGGAACAACATGCCTGAGATGATGAAGAACAATGGCATGTGGAATGAAAAAATCCACGACACCAGACCAGCAGACCATGATGTGTGTCCCAAAACAACTAGTAGTATGCCGAAGCCTCGTAGCGAATCGAGTGCAGTCAGTCTAGAGTTTCTCGCCATGACATGTTTCTCTATAGGGCCACTGCGCGAGCAAGATCAACCCATATAATACGCGATTTGCTTTGATCTGATTCATGCGGCATGAGTACTCCATTCCTGATAGTTCGAATTACTTGGAAACAGAAATCGAAAGGCATCGTCGCGACGTTTCTCCATCACGATTAAGAGCAGCAGCTGCAAACAGAGCCACATTCATGATATTAGGTGGATAGTTAAAGGATTGGTCCACGCAAAAAGCACAGAAAACACAGAGTATTCCAATTGCGACAGTACGGCTTTTACGACGTTGCCAGCATTGCCAGACAATGTATAGTAATCCGCCATAAAAAGCGATTGTCGAGATAAAACCAAATATAAAGAAGAATTTCGGTAATCCCTCACCGCCTACGTTAGTATGAGGATTTTGTCCAAACAATATTTGTCTAAGGAGCTGCCAGCCATTCATTTGTGAAATAACTTCAAAACTCTGTGACCATTGTTCAGTTCTGCCGCTACCGGTTGGATCAGCCAGCGTCTGATTGAAAAGCCGATCAAAAAAATGACTGACGATAGTTTGCTGAACATACAAGAAGAAGGCTCCAACTGCTAACAGAACGCTTCCGATGCTCAGTGTTATGCCTCGTTTGCGTGGAGACAACTGTTTGATGAATTGCGCAAGGAGGACGACTAAAAATAGGAAAAATGGAATTTGGATGGATCGTGAACCACTAAGCATGAGCCCAACCAAACCAAGAGCGAGTGCTAAATATCGTGTGATTCCCCAGAAGCGTGAAGATTGGGATCTTGTCAATAGAAAAGAAATACCTAAAGCATCAAAAATACCCAGTGAATTACCATTCTGATAGGTTGAGATGATTTTCTCGGCCGTGCCATCGGCTTTAAGTCCAATTGGTTTGTCGCTGATGTTTTGTCCCAGTGTGTAGGTAAGTCCTGCGACTGAAGTACTTTCGATGCCTGCGAAGTACTGAATCAATCCATAAGCATTGACGATGATCATGGAACAAATAATGATTCGAGAGAAACGCTCTGGCGGAATTCTTGCCGCAGCGACCCCAACCAAAGGTGATCCTACAACAATGAGCATTTGGGAAAGAGTGAATGTACTCACTCCTTGAGTTAGAGCCATCAGCATGGATAGCACGCCAAATATGAACAGCGTTCCATAGGCTATTGTTAGTCCTCGGAATCGTTGCATCATCAGTAAAGTCTGGTTTGGATGACGAAGAATTACATATGCAGTAAGTAGCAAATTCAGCGTCAATGGCAATCCGGCAACTTGCGCTCCAGCTTTGGGCAATGATGTAGTGACGAAAACATAGAGTGCGTCCATGGAAGACTCCTTGCTGATTATGCGACTATCTGATCGCGCAGATGCAAGTACGCGAACGGGAATATCAGTCTGTGGTTACTGCAAGACCGAGGTAATATCTGAGCCTTGGAATCGAGTGGACCGACAGGTACGTGTTTCGTCCAAGAAATGTCCAACTTCGATATACATGACGGGTACTTCGTTATCAGGCAAATGCAAAAGTTTGCGGGTTTTCTTTTCTGCAGTTGCCGTAAACATGGTATTGAGCGGACAAGCTCCAATTCCCAAAGATTCCAAAGATAATAGTAGTGACATTCCGAACAGGCCACCGTCGGTATATCCCTCATTGCGCTCATACGATGTCATAAACGCACGCAAGTCAGAAGTAACCATCAGCAATGCGGGAGGGGCTGGATATCCATTAACACCACCTTGAATGTGCAAAGCCTCTGCGATGACTTCCTTGTCGAGAATGACATGCACCCTGGTGGGTTGCCTGTTACACACTGATGGAGTGCGCATGGCCATCTGAATTGCCTGGTTAAGTTCGTCTAGGGACACCGGCTCATCAGCAAATTCACGAACTGAATGTCTATTTTCACTTAACGCAGCAAAGGAAAGATCTTTGTTATTGAGCTTGTCACTTTTACGGATAGAAATGCTTCCACCATCGTTTGATTCGGCATTCATAATGCGTTGCCACTGATCTGCAGTGAATAACGATTGCTGCCAAGAAATATCTTTCTCCGCATCGAGATGACGCTGCATGTACTCATGAAGCGCAGCAAGACTTTCTTTGTACACAGTGTTATTAGCGAAATTCAGATCTGCTTGTTCCAGACGTGTAAGCAGGGTCGGAAGCTCGTTAAAAACTTTTTTCCCAAACCCATAGCGAAAATTGTGATGGCTCAGCCCCTTTTCAATTTGATGGCTGAGAAACATCACTCGTGTCTCGATTCTTACTCGCTCATGGGGCATAATGCGAGAGTAGCTACGATTAAACCGCTTGGCTTGTGCCCACGAATCTTGATATAGATGAATGCTTTGACGCAGATTCTTGAGAGGAGCGATAAGCGGTTTTGGCATCCACTGTTCTACAGTGCTCTTCCAATTCATAATGACATTCCTTTGGACTCTTGATTAATGTTGATTTAGTGGTTCCGATACGCTGCTATGCAAATAAGCTAATGACTGTTTACGTAATGAAGCGAGTAGAGTATTCGGCTGCGTATAGTCGATGTGGTTGCTCAGCAGATCGCCACTGGTAACATGTCTGTCTTTTAACGCCAGAGAATCCAGCAGGTCGAGCATGCGTGAGTTTGTGGTCTGCTTAACTGTAAAGAAGTGGAATGGTTTGTTGTACACAATAGAGAACACAGTGCCATGGAATGAATTTGTCACCACGGCTTTCGCATTGCGAATAAGGTTCACAAAAGTGTTAGGAGAAGCATTCCAAAAATAACGGTCCTGATCAAGTGTGTAATCTTCGATGGCAGTACCGATGGTATAGACTTTCACGCCTAGCTTCTTGGCAAGCCGACGTGCGTAGGCATATACCTCTTTCTGACGGTTGTAGCCGTATACCAGTACGTAGTCTTCAGTGGGAATGAAATCGCTGGCGTCGGCGATCACGTCCCAATCATCCTTCTCAAGCAGAAATACTGGGTCAATAACGGATTGAACATTACTAATGCCGAGATCTTCAAGCATGGGCACCGACGACGGTTCGCGCACAGACACAGCATCGAAATTGGAAATCAACCGACGATAACGATCCTTCTGATCGTCAGGAATTTCAGGCATGGCAATGCTGGCAGCATACGCTACTTTGCGAGCGCCCGCAGGCGCAAATGACAGGAAAAACGCATCGTCTTTACCATTAAGCTTGTTCTTACAGTTCCAAATTTGGTCGCTGCCACAAATATAGACGTCGGACTGGGGGGTGTCAGCCTCAATCTCGGCAAGCGTACGGTAAGTTTTGGCGCTCATAGGTATGTAGTCCTCAAGGAATTTGCCGAACACTTTGCGCCCCTTGACCAAATCAGGGAAGCGTACGATGGCGCGAAGCATGCGAATAGGCAGCGGCCGCGTAGACGTGTAGTAGTATTTGGGGTTGTAATCCAGCACCTTGGCGTCCACACCCATCTTGCGTAGAGCGGTGTTCAAGCCGTAAGTTTGCAGAACAGCGCCATAATTAGTTGGTCTGCTGCAAGTAATGGTGTAAGAGGTTACAGACATGCTTATTTCATCCTTTGCGTCAAAAACAGATTTATCGTGTTAGATTTTTGAATTTCATGAATGCGCTGAATCTCACGATGAAGGTCGTGATGTTGGTGCTGGAGAACACCACGCACACCGTCAACGGCGTGATATTCCCCGTCAGCCACAGAACCGCGCAGGCCGTAAGATTCACGATTGCGCTGACCATGATCGCCGCGTTCGCCCAAGTCGACTTCCCGATCGGAGAGAGCGCTGGATAACCGAACATGAAACTGAAATATCCGAAGAACACGCCGACCATCAGTATCCGCAGGAACCCGCCAGCGCTGGCGTACTGTCCGCCGAGGATCAGCACGCACAACGGCGTTGCCAGCACTTCCACCAGCGCGCACGCGAGGAACCAGAGAATGCCGCCCCGCAACACTATGCGGTAGAACAGCCTGTAGTCCTTCTTGTTGACCATCGACGGGTAGAGTGCGTCGCCGAGCGGCGGAATCATCTGCTCGCCAGCGGACGACAACTTGGTCGCGCCGGAGTACAGGCCCATCTCCACGGATTCGGGGCTATAGCGCATGCCAAGGAAGATGGATCCCAATGATCCATTGATGCTCACGGATATGCGGGATATGAAGAACCAGAAGCTGTCTTTCAACGCTTCCAGCATTTCCCTCATGGTGGTGCCGGTCGCCTTCAAACCGTCGTGTTTGAGCAGGGAGAACGCCCACAGGAGCGCGATGGTATCGAATACGATCATCGAGACGGGATATATGATCAGGGTGTCGTCGCCCTTCACGAACAACAGCGTCGCCACCAAGATTCCGGATTTCGCGGACACCGCGCGGATGGTAATGTCCTTCATGCGTTCGATGCCCCTGAAGTAGGCGTCCGGAAGCAGTGCTTTGGCGATCGAGTCCACGAAGAACAGCAGTATGATCACGAAATGGCCGCGGAGCATGTCCACGAACATCGCGCATGCCAGGAACACGGCCGAAGCTACGCACGCCAGCAGTAGCTTGGTGTACGTCATTGTCGAGATGATTCGGGACATTTTTGCCTTGTCGTCGCGATGCACGGAGATGGTCGCGGTGGTCGACAGCTGGAAGCCGTACTCCACCACCATCTGGAACACCAGGCAGAACGACGTCGCGAATCCGATCACGCCGAACTTCTCCACGCTGAGCACGCGCGACAGGTACGGCAGGAGCAACAGTCCGATCAGATAGTTCGAAAACGTGAGAGCGTATAGGAACAACGCATTTTTAAAAACACGGGCTTGCGTTTTATTCTGTGTCATTCTCGAATCTCACTCCTCTCTTAAACCCGCAACCATAAAATACCTTGGTGAGACAGACAATAACTTTTTAAAAACATTGTTTTTATTTACCTTTACATATATAAAATAAACAGTGCTTATGTAATACAAAAAGGAACATAGCTGAATGCGAACCTCAATATCAATCCAGTCATGGCTGCTAAAATAAAATGTATTATCCAGGAGTTTTTTGACATAGTTAACATTGGTATAACCTGAAAAAATATCAGCAATAGCGGAAATGTATAACAAAATACGCTCAATATAACCAATAAATAACTAACTGTCCGGCAGAAAAACTTAATCTTTCAAAGATGAAGCTGTCGTATTGGTGATTTGATTAAATAGTTGCGCATTGTATTCTTCTTTACTGAGTTGTGTCCTCAATGAATTATTATCCATTATTGATTTAAAATCTTCTATATTTTCTGCAAGTTCAATCATCGCTCTTACCAATTGTTTTTGGAGTTTTCCATCACGCTCAAGGATGATGGCTGACTGCCCATCGGCGTATTCGGGGATGCCTCCAGAACGAGTCGTGATAAGCGGCTTGCCGGACACTAGGCTTTCGATTACAGCGAGCGGTGCCGGATCATTCCAGATTGACGGCAATACGCATACATCGGCCATGGCATAAATAGCTGGCATATCTTCGTAATTCACAAAGCCAGTGAAGATGATTCGATCTTTCACAACAGGATTTGAAGCTAAATCGCGAAGTTTCTGTTCAAATGGACTCACGATATTCGAATTAAAGAAGAAAGCTCCGGCAACAACCAGCTTGGCATTGGGAATTTTCTGCGCTACTTCAGTAAACGCTTTCAGTAGTTCTTCAGCACCCTTTTCCGGAGTAAGGCGCCCGGAAAACAGGAAAGCAATATCATTTTCGGCTATATTGAATTTCTTTCGAAATTCAATCGCCTTGCTATTAGCCTCTTCCGAGCCAAACCTGCTTGTGTCGACGCCATTACGCCATACAGCTTTCTGATCTTCGCGCAGACCAGGCTCACCATGCTCTCTTAAATACGTGTCAAGCGTGCCAACAATATATTTGGATACTCCAAGTACTTTTTTGACTTTGGAAATCTCTTTAATGCAGCCGAAATCATTAAGAACTTCGTTATGCAGGTGGTAATACACTTTTCCCGCATATCGCTCGGAATTACCGTGCTTCTGCATGGTCATGAACAATGTGGCATGGTTTTCGATCATTACTTTGTCGAAAGCCGGCTCGCCATTCTTTGTAGGCTGTGCGAGCTTCTTGGAAACCTTGTTGATATACCACAGGCGTTGCGCGATATACCGATAGCTCATGAGCTTCTTCTTGTGAAGCACATGCTTGGCTGCCCAATAAATGCAACGATCCGCCGCGCGGACCAGCAATGGCGTCTTGATAAAGCAGAAATCAGCATGCTTGAAATTGCCTTCACGCGCTACCTGATCTACGCCGGGTGCCCAAGAAGAAAAAACAGTGAAATCAAAATTCGGGGTCTTCTCATTCTCCCGAACCATCATCATGTCCAACGCTTCGACAGCTCCGCCGAGAACATTCGGCACTGGTAGATAACCTGAAGTGATTACGGCAACGCGAGGATTCACAATGCCTCCTCCCATCCATTCGCACTTTTCGCACTGCTTACGTACAAGGAAGTCAGACGATTCGCGCTAGCTGGAATGTCATATTTTTCAGCGCGCGCATTTGATGTTTTGATTTGCCTATTCGTTATTTGCGAGGAAATGTTGAGTAGAGTTAAAGTCCAAGAAGACCTGTTTTCCAAACTTATGAAAGATGTTTTTTCAGAAATATCAGCTTCGTGCGGAACCTGATCGCTGAGGACACAGGGGCATCCGGCGACCTGGGCTTCGATGGCGACCATACCGAGACCTTCATAACGGCTCGGCAGACAGAAAACGTCGAATGCCTGGTAAAGGTGGTTGACGTCCGTGCGTTGGCCCAAGAACAGAATGTGGTCACTAATGCCGAGTTCTTGGGCGTGCTGCTGCACGTCTGACCTGTCTGGGCCGTCACCAACGAACGCGAGCATCGTGTTCGGCTCTTGCATCAGAAGTTCGGCTAGAACGTCGACGAGGAAAGCCTGATTCTTCTGTGGCATGAAGCGACCCACATGGCCAATCAGGAACATGTCATCGGCTACGCCGAGTTCCTTGCGGGTTTCCTGGCGAATGACTGGGTCGAAATGGAACTTCTCCAGTTCGATGGCGTTGGGAATCACCGTAAAGTTAGCGTCTCTGCCGAACAGCCATTTTCCGGCATACTCACTGCATGCAAAACGTTCTGTGGGATAAAGGTTCGAGAACGGACGCAGTGCGAGCTTCATCAGGTTCTTGGCGAACTCGCCCTTGCCCATCGTGGAATGCGAATGGGCAATACGGACTGGTATTCCAGCTTTCTTGGCTGCAGACAATGGGAACACGCTGAGCGCGTTGATATGGCTGTGCACGATCGGCCAGTGCTCCTCGCGGAAAAGCCTGACCAATTCCTTGCGGTAGCGAAGAGGATGCTGGTATGGAGGGATGCGGAAAACACGACCGCCCAACGCTTTGATTTCCTCTTCTGGAACGCGGGTAGAATCGGCATCCACCAGAAAATCAAACTGCACTTTGCTGCGGTCGATATGGCGGTAGTAGTTCATCACCACGGATTCGACACCACCACCGAGCATCTTCCCCATAACTTGGGCTACGCGAATCGGCACGGGACTACCGCCCCTGAACCGGAATCAAGCCGACGTAACGGCCGTTATCGGCTCTTTACTCATTCAGAAACTGCAAGAAAGCCGACAGAATCAGGTTTCAACCGAGGCCTTTACTTCACAAGCAGGCAAAGTATTCATGGAAAACCTGCGAAGAATACCCCCGAAGTGCTCAACGGGGGCTGGGTGTGTCTGAGGGGGATGTAAAAATCGATTCAGGCAGATAGTGAACGGGATTGGGTAGTTCCTACGCGATTTCACGTTACACATAAAGACAGCAATTCGGGGTTCATTTGGAGGGAAGGGACGGAATTAGCATGCCGACTACAGGTCAATCGATTATAAAAAGAGCCGATAACGGCCGTTATGTCGGTTTTGCCGTTCCGTCCGGACGGGGCGAGTGAATGCGCTCCGAGAAAAGCATGGAGTTCCACGACCCATCCCGCATTCCGGGAGCAGATGGCCGGGACAACAATCTTCCTGACGTGCAAGGTCGGGAGAACGAATCCGGATGTGCGCATGCCCCGTATAGCGTGCTGATGAGCGTCTACCGGAAGGAGGATCCGTCCCACCTCTTGGAGGCCCTTGACAGCATGGTCAGCCAGACCGTCCCGCCGGAGGAGATTGTCTTGGTAGAGGACGGCAGGCTGACTGGTCCCCTGTACGTCGCAGTCGACGAGTTCCAGAGCGGCCATCCAGGACTGCTGACGGTGGTCTCGTACGGGGAGAACCGCGGGCTCGGTCACGCCCTCGCGTCTGGCCTTCCCGAATGCCGCAATGAGATTGTCGCGCGCATGGATTCCGACGACTACGCGTTCCCCGACCGCATGGAGAAACAACTCGGCGCGCTGTTAGGCGAGCATCTCGACATGGTCGGCTCCCAGGTCACGGAGTTCGTCACAGCCCCGGATGAGCCAATCGCCGAATCTTCTTTGCCTTGCGATAGCAAAGATATCGAAGCTTATTCGAAGAAACGCAACCCGTTCAGACATCCGACCATGGTGTTCCGCAGGAGCAGAGCCCTGCGGGCAGGCAACTACAGCGGCGAGTACCTGTATTTCGAGGACTGGGATTTGTTCAACCGTATGCTCGCGGACGGATGCAGGGCGTGCAACATAAACGAGCCGCTGGTCGCCATGCGCGTGAGTCCAGATTTCTACGCTAGGCGCGGCGGGCCGAAGTACCTGCCACATATCTGGAGGTTCAAGACCGCGCAGTTGAGACGCGGATATTTCACCTTCTGGCAGTTCCTCGTATCCACGCTGCCCCACGTCGCGGTGTGCCTCGTGCCCAACGGCGTCCGTTCTTTCATCTACACGAAACTCCTCAGGAAAGGAACCAACCGATGAACGGTGTCACTAATGACAGTGGCCGTCCTACCGTGGCCGTAGTCACTTTGCATAACTCTCCCAATTATGGTTCTTGCTTGCAGACCTATGCCACGCAAATGGTCCTCTCTTCTCTGAACGCCACACCGTCGATTGTGGATTATTATCGCCACGACGCCATTCCGTCAAATGAAACCGAACGCGCGCTGAACGGCCAACTCGCAGCGAAAATGCCTCTTTTTAAAGTACCTGGAATTAAGGCCCTGGCCCGCATTCCCGTCAGCCGCATTGTCGCTCGACGCGCTAAGCCGCTGAACGAGTTCCGCCATTCCAAGCTTGCGCTGACAGCGGAAAAGTATTATTCCGCTGAAGCGCTGAATCAGAACCCTCCTGAAGCGGACATCTATTGTACTGGTTCCGATCAGGTGTGGAACAGTATATGGAACAAGGGATTCGACCCAGCGTTCTATCTGACGTTCGCGCCTAAAGACTCTAAACGTATTGCTTATGCTGCCAGTATCGGCAAACCTTTCCTTGAAGAATGGGAAAAGAGACCCATGCGCGAAGCTCTTTCCAAGTATTCTCATATCTCGGTGCGTGAGGAACAGGCTGCTGAACTGCTGGACTCAATTGGCATTCACAATGCCGTACCTGTCATTGACCCCACGCTCATGCTTAAACGTGATGAGTGGTCACATCTTGCGGATAGAAGCGCGACTCCGAATCGTCCATACATTCTTGTGTATCAGCTCAACCGCAATAAAGAATTCGATCAATACGCCCGTCGCTTGTCGGCTAAACTCCAACTACCTTTGTATCGCATTGCGTATGGCGTACACGAACGACGAGCGGGCGAACACACTGTTGTATGTCCCAGTGTTGAGGGGTTTGTGGGTCTGTTCATGAACGCTGAATATGTGATTACCGACTCGTTCCACGGCACTGCTTTCTCCATGAATCTCGGACGGCCTTTCGTTTCCATCAGCCCAGGCCGTTTTTCTGGGCGAATCATGAACCTTTTGGAGATGACTGGTGAAACCAGTCGTTATCTCGATGACTACGGCAATCTCAGTATCGCGGAACAACCCATTGACTTCACGCGTATACAGAACGTATTCGACATCAAGCGTGAAGAAGCACGCGCATTTTTGCGTTCCGCCATCAGTGAATAAGAACGGCCGTGATTGACGAAAAGTACCTCACGCAAAGTGGAATAAGAAGAGGAACGACATGGCACATTCGATAAAGGACAGGCTTAAGGAATCGCTACCTATGCCTGTGGTTGCATTTGCTAAATGCATATTCAATGGCTACCCCAGCCTGATCATGGCATCGTTGCGTGAAGCGCGACGTTTCAATAAGGCATATGCCAAAGATACGTCCAAAGGACTTAAACAAATCGAATCTCGCATGATGTATTTCACGCATCAGATTGAGAAGGGTCTAAGCCACCAGAACTTTCGTTATGGATTCGGCAAGCGGCCTTTGCAGTATCTGGCCAAGACGATTCACGCATATTGTCAACTTAACCCCGAGTATGCAGATTCTATGCCATATACCTCTGCGTTGGCGGCATTGGGAGAATATCTGCGCAGGCATGAAGGACATGGTGAGAGCTTGGCGTATGTTCATTCCTTATTCCCTGCAGGGTTGCTTGAACGCGCCGAATCGACGTCTGGCTCAGAAGGTGGCAGTTTGCAATTCGACAGCAGTTCCAAGCGACATAACCAAACACGTACTTATCGTGAGTTAGCGGAAGAACGGCATTCGATTCGCGAGTTTTCTGACGAAACAGTCACTTACGAGCAGCTCAAGCCAGCGTTGGAAATGGCCATGCGGACTCCGTCTGTATGTAACAGGCAGCCTACACGCGTGCACGTTATCCTTGACAACAACACTATTTCTAAGGCACTTGCCATTCAAGGTGGTTTCCGAGGCTATCCCACGCCGCCCGCTCTCATCTTGTTGACTTCCGACAATCGTGTGTTTATGGCGCCTCAGGAGCATAATGAGGGGTACACCGATGGAGGTCTATTCGGCATGAGCCTGCTGTTGGCCCTTGAAGAACAAGGCATTGCAGCATGCCCTCTCAACACCATGCTTCGCAATGGACCGGAACATGCTACGAGACGTCTTCTTAGCATCCCCGATAACGAGAATCTTGTTATGTACATTGCTGTAGGACATTTCCCGTCAGAATGCACCACTTGTGTCTCTCATCGTTTTCATGCCGACGATATTGTCACCGTGGTTGGGGAAACGAAGGACTGATTTCATGAATGATTCGATTCGAGTGCTTCACGTTGTTCCTTCATTGAATCGTGCGGCAGGCGTGGCGCGATTTGTCCGCAACATGGAACAGTATCACGATGAAAAGCGCGTTCATTACGATTTTCTCCATCACTCCACTCGTGATGGCGTATATATGCATGACAGAAGATACGATGAAGAGCTCAAAGCCTCCGGCTGTGAAGTATTTACCGTAAATTATGCGAGTGATGATTTACGTCGTTTCATACGCGAAGTGCGTGAAATCTTTGCACGTGTAGGTTCGACTTATGACATTGTGCACTGCCACATGCCCAATGCGGCATTCTGTGTTTTACGTGAAGCCGAACGATGCGGAGTTTCGAACCGTATTCTGCATAGTCACTTGAACAACTCGTCAGATCAGTTCTTGCACCGTCTACGCAATATGCCGCTTAATGCTATCGGCAAAAAGTACACTACGGACCGTATCGCTTGCTCCGAGGATGCCGGGCGCTTTCTTTTTGGATCTAAGCCGTTCACGGTAGTTAATAATGGCATTCCCCTGGATCATTTCGTTTTCAGTTCTGATGCGCGGGCGTCGTTGCGTGCTGAATTCGGCATTGGTGAGAACGACTACGTAGTTGGGTGTGTGGGACGTTTTGTCAAGCAGAAAAATTATCCTTTTGCGGTTGCAGTTTTCCGACAAATTCTAAATGTCGCGCCTGACACACGCCTAGTGATTCTTGGCGATGGTGCTGACCGAACGGATCTTGAACGCTCTATCGCTGAGGCTGGCGTTGCGAATCAGGTAATTTTGCCTGGCGTTCGTACGGATGTCGATCGTTTTTACTCTATGTTTGACGTATTTCTTATGCCTTCTTTGTATGAAGGATTGCCGGTTTCTGCCGTAGAAGCGCAAGCGGCAGGTTTGCCATGCATGTACTCAGATAATGTACCAAGGGAGACTGATATCACAGGTACAGGTACTTTCCTTTCTCTGGATGCTGATATTGATGAATGGACTAAAACCTTGGAAAACGCTTTCAATAGAGGAAGGCTGACAGACAATCCAGTATTGCTAGAGCAACGAGGATATTCCGCAAAAGCCAATGCCGAACTTCTCATGCAGCACTATGAACGATTGATGGAAAGTAAATGACGTCCTATGAGCACACGGTCAAATTATATTCATCAAGGTGTAATTAGTGTATCCCGAAACAAGAAACGGCTGCCGGTGAGGCGTGCGTTCAGCCAGCCCCTTCGTTTTATGCCGATTTATTATATTTTGTTTACTATTTACTGTGCATTGAATCTTTTGAAATTTACATCTTTTCAAGAGTTGTCATGGATGAACATTGGCCTACTATACCTTTTAATTCGCATAGTGAGCACATTAGTGCTCGGGGTCAGAATTCTTGTGCAGAGGTTTCAGGCTAAGCAGTATGCTCTCTGTCTTGTGGTGGGAAGTTGCGTGCTAGCGTCCACTTTTATATCAGGAAGTTGGAATATTATTCTTCTATTATTATTTCTTATTGCTGGTCGTGAAGTTGATTTACGTAAAATCGCCATTTGTGTTCTTTGCACCAATTTTGCGGTTATTCTTCTGACAGTTATTTGCTCAAATAGTGGAATTATAGAAAAAACAACATTTATTGCGGGGAATGGAATGCCGGAGCGGCAAGCTTTTGGCTTTACGCATCCCAATCTATTCGGTTTAGCTGTTGTAACGGCTTGTTGCGCTTATGCTGTTTTACGATATCGAAAATTCGGATGGAGGGATTTATTAATTTATGGCGTTGCATTTTATGCATGCTATGAATTAGCTTATTCGCGAACTTCAGCCATTTCAATCTTACTGATTGTATTCTTGTCGTTGTTCGTTACTATTGACAAGCATGGCCATTGGGATAAATTAATTCTTGTCTTAGGTTCATTGGCTTTTCTGGGTTTAAGTCTATTTTCTATATGGCTTATGGTTTATTTCAAACCATCGATTTCTTGGATGAGCAACTTAAACTCTATGATGACTGGACGTCTTGATTTAATGCATCATTACTTTGAAACATATGGAGTTCATATGTTTGGTTTTGATTTTTCCAAAATACAAGAAAATTATCGCGGATATTATGACACATTTATTTGTGATAATGCTTTCGCGCATGTTGTTCTGGAATCCGGTATTGTAGTTGCCGCTCTTTTATTCCTTGCTTATGAATATGTTCTACTGAGAGGCCTGATAGTGTACAGTGAGTTAACTCCAGAGTTGTTTGGGTTGATAATATTTGCTTTTGTTGCCTTTAGTGAATCTGGGGCATTTTGGGTTTGCGTGAATTTCTGTCTTGTTGCTTTGGCTGAACCTTTCTTTAGTCTATATAGTAAATCACCAAAATAACAACAAATAGTTAAATAATATATTAATTTATTTTTTTTGTTAATAATATTTAAGGTTATTGTGTAGGAATAGGGAAAATGAAAACAGATTATTGGGGAGTTGCAGAACGTAAATTACGAGAATATACAAATCCTTGGTTCGCCTCGGTGAGACGGATGAAACTTAATCGTGCTGATTTTACTGTCATATCTAATAATTGTTGGGCTGGGTCAGTATATAGATATTTTGGTCTTCCGTATTTATCGCCGACTGCTGGATTATATTTTTTTGCCTCTGACTATATAAAGTTTGTTTCAAATTTACAACATTATGTCAATTCAGAACTGGAATTTGTTCCTGCGGTCGATTCTGCTCATGCAGATGTGTTATCTCGTCGAAATGAGTTAGATAAAGTAGTTGCAAAACTTGATGATATCGAAATTGTTTTTTTGCACTATCCAACTCCCGAAGAAGCAGCGAAAAAATGGAAACGTAGGTGTGCTCGAATTAATTGGAATAATTTGTTTATTAAATTTAGCCAGATGAATGAATGTTCTGATCAAGATATTCGTGCTTTTGATGCCTTAGATTTCCCTAATAAACTATGTTTTATTACTCATCCGATGGAAGATGTACAATGTGGCATTCCGTTCCCCAGTCCTTCCGATGATGAGATTCTCAATGATACGGATCGATTCCATCATGGATTTAATCTGATTGAATGGCTTAATAGTGAACCAGCTGTTTACACTCTTTCGAAAGGGAAAGCATAAGATGCAACGAGTTCTGCAAGTTGTAAATATCATGGACAGAGGTGGTGTGGAAACACTGCTGATGAATATTTATCGTAAAATAAATCGTGAATCTATTCAATTCGATTTCCTAACCCATCCTTACGACCAAGATTATTTATATGAATATGAGTCTGAGATACTTTCGATGGGTGGTCAGATTTATAAGGCACCTAGTTTCAGTCAAAATCCGCATGACTATCAAACGTATATTAAGGTTTTTTTCCGGAATCATCCTGAATATACTGTCGTCCATGCGCATAATCTAGACTCAGCTTCTTTGGTGTATATGCGTGAGGCAAAGAAAAGTGGACGATATCTTATTGCACACTCACATAATACTAACGATCACGGCGGAATACTCAAACGACGGATGCTTCAGATTTGTCATCATATAGTTAGACGTTATCCTGACCATTTTTATGCGTGTTCCAGACAAGCTGCCGAATTCGCGTTTGGCAAAAGAATTGCTTCGTCTTGTAATTGTGAAATATTCTACAATGGTATTGATCTTGCTCGGTATCATGTCAATGAAATCGAACATAATATCGCGCGTAAGAAACTATCTCTGGATGTAGATGGTCCTGTGTTCGGTACTGTTGGTCGCTTGCTTTCTCAAAAGAATCATACATTTCTACTTGATGTCTTTGCAGCTATCCTGCGTCGTGAACCTTCTTCCACATTAATTATTGTCGGTAAAGGTGATTTGCAAACTGCGCTGGAGCGGAAAGCGAAAGACCTTGGAATTTCACGGCATGTCCATTTCGTTGGTTCGGTTCCTAATGTTCCGGATTATCTTAAGGCGTTTGATGTTTTTCTATTCCCCTCTTTATATGAGGGATTAGGCATGGCTGCTGTGGAGGCTCAAGCATGTGGTCTACCTACGTTGATGTCAGATGAGGTTCCATCTTTAGCTGCATGTACTGATCTTGCTGAGTTTATTTCCTTGTCTGCTGATGCGGAAAAATGGGCAGATGAATCGCTTAGGGCATATCGGGAATCCATTGGGCATCGATCAGATCGTATTGAGCAAGTGCGCGATGCTGGATTTGACATTACTGAAATTGCTGAAAAATTATGCTCTTTTTACATTAGTCATAATAGTAATTGATTTTTTGCTTGAGTTTTACTTCTTGTATCTAGATTATGGCAGAGGTGCTTTATGGTTGAGTATAAAATAAATACGACAAAAAAAGATGTAATATGGAACTATATAGGAACTATTGTTTCTATTTCAAGTAATTTTATCTTAATTCCGTTATTGCTTATTTTCTTGTCAAGTGAACAGATTGGTTTGTGGTACGTTTTTGTGGCCATAGCTGGCTTTGCTCAACTTCTTGAGTTTGGGTTTACTTCAACACTTTCTCGTAATATTTTATATTCATTAAGTGGAAAGCATGCGTTGGCTAAAACTGGCCTTGCTTCTGATGGAGGTTCAAGAGAAACCGACTGGCATTTGTTTAATGTAGTACTTAAGACATCAAAGATTATTTATTCAGTAATTGGTGTTCTGGGACTTTTCCTATCAGCTATATTTGGAACTGTTTATATAGCATCTGTTACAAATGATTTCTCGATCGAACACTCTTTTTTTTCTTGGATTATCTTTGTAGCTTCAATTTTCACTAATCTCTATTTTCTTTATTGCTTGACTTTTTTGCGTGGCATTGGTGATGTTGCAGGAGAGAATAGATCGAAGACAATTGCTCGGTTGGGTCAGTTCTTAATTACTGCTATTCTTCTTATTGCAGGTCTACAAATTCTTGCTGCGGCTATTGGATATTTTATGTATGGCCTATTGTTGCGTTTGTTTGCCTCAAGGGCCTTCAATAAACATATTGATATTAAACATGGCATTTCGTCAGACATCAAAAAAATATCAAAAGTTGAAGTGAAGGAAACCTTGAGGACGGTTTCCTTTGTTGCGTCTCGTGATGGTCTTGTGTCTGTTGCATGGTACGGTGCTACGCAGGCAATGACTCTATTGTGTTCCGCTTTTCTCGGACTTTCAGAAGCTGGAACATACTCAGTTATGATTCAGCTTACTAGCGGTATATATAATGTCTCCAGTGCCTACATGCGTTCGTTTTTTCCCTCATTCCAGTCTGCTTATGTCAAGGGGGATCTTACTGTGCAACGTTCGATTATTGCTCGGGGGTTGTCTTGCTATATAGCGATGTTTGCATTGGGTACTGCATGCGTTACGGTATTTCTTCCAGTTCTGGCCCTTTTTAAATCCGATTTTATCTGTGATCCAGTTCTCTATTTAGGTTTGTCTGTATATATGTTCTTGCTGAATCAGCATTCACTTTTCTGCAATGTCATTGTTAATATGAACGAAATCCCCTACTTTAAGGCATATCTTATCTCAACGTTGGCGGGATTGGTTTTGAGCTGTATTCTTTGCGCCTACTTTAAATTGGGAGCTTGGGGATTGGTATTGGGGCAAATGCTTCCACAGCTTGCATATAACAATTGGTATTGGCCTGTGTACGTGATGAAAAAAATTAAGTCTACCTATCTTTCTACAGTCGCTGCCGGTCTGCAATGGTGGTTTTCCAAATTTAAGAATAAGTTGAATCTTATCCTGTCATGAGCTGGTTGTTGAAGTGGCCTGATTTTTGTTCCGTCCTCATAGTGAGGCGGCTTGCGCCGCTTGGCTCGTATAGTACGGTTTCCACCGCTTCCGGTGCCCTGTAGTCAGTGACTGGTGCGGTTTTGGGGCCATGTCGTCTATATCGGCGTATTTCGCGACCGTGGCGCGATCCACGTCCGGCCTCCTCGCGATCTCCGACCTGGACACTCCCTGACGGTCCAGTCTCCTGATATCTTGCTGTTTGGGCATCGGTATCGCCATTGTCCTTTCCTTCCCGAGGGCCGCCGGTTGCAGCGCCGGCGGATTTGTTTTTGGGTTACGTCTCGGGAATATACAGGCACGGCGGGCCGGTGCCTGTTTCCGTCTAGGCGGTCATACGGTGCAGTTCCTGCTGGAAACCGGCAGCCTATACTGCGGAAAAATAGTACAGAAATTGCTTCAGAAAAATTGAAGCAAAACGGCTGGGCGTACGTGTGCCTGCTGGCCGGTCTGGCGGACAGGGGCGTCGCCGGCCATTCCGCCGGGCGGGCCCGGGATGCGGGCCTGGTGCTGGCCGCGTTCGTCGCCCTCGACTTCCCGTTGACGGAGTCCAGGTGTTCCACACCTGTATGTGATCGAATAAAGGTGTTCGGCGTCGTTCGGGAACATGCGCCGTCAGACCATCCTCGGCCATGATCCCGCGGAGCACCTTCTCCGAGACACGGGTTCGGAGCATGGCCTTGACCCTGCGGTACCCATACCCGCCCTTGGAAGCGGCGAACGCCCCGGCCACCCGGACACGCAGCCCGGCGTATCTGTCAACCCCGAGCCTGGCGTGGTGGCAGTAGGTGGCTGCTCGGTGCGATGTCGGGCAAGCATGCCATCGAGCTGAGTGAACACGTCGGGCGCGGACGGTCGACCGGAAGCGTCTTCTCCCTGTCCGACAGGCGCCGCAGGCCGGCGCTCGGGTCTTTTTCTGCGAGCCTCCACCACCTCCCGCATCACCGCGTTCCCCAGTTCCAGCTCCTCGATCCGCCGGCGCGGGGCCTCAGCGTCGTCGGCGTCCCGATCCCGTCGCATCGCTGGCTTGTCGGTCTGGCCGGCGTTCCTGTTTTCGGGCCGCAACGCGGCCATGCCGCCCTCGCGATACGTCCTGACCCAGTTGTGGACCGCGTCGAGGCCCGCGCCGAGCCGTCCGGCGGCCCGCTTCCGCGCATGCCGTCCGGCACCGGTTCGATCGCCTTGGTCCTCGTTTCCAGCGGGATGATGGGTTTCGCCATATGGCCGGCATACCGGGGATCCTTCGCCAGCCAGCGTTCCAGGCACTGCCTGGTCGGATAGCCCAGATGCCTCACCACCTGGGCCGTGGTCATCGGCGTGGTGAAATACAGCTCCACCGCACGCCGCCGTTCCTCGGGACCGGACATATGAAATCCTTTCGTTCAGTCTCCAAGAAAACGTCCGCAGCCCCTTATCTCTCAGGCATGGACATAACGACATTGAAATTGCGATTTTGATTTTTTGAGGTCAAACATGATCTCGCCATCGATAACGCCCCTGAGGCGCTGGGCATACGGGCTCTTGCCATAGCGTTCCGCGGATTCCAGCAACCCGGCGCGCATTCCAACCGTTCTCATGGGTGGTCTCATCAAAGATTGCAATCAGCAGACCATGCAGGCCAAACCCGACTGCCAAAAATACAACATTGGAACACATGTTCGAACTTGTGTTATCATAAAATACATGAGCCTTGAAATGCTTCGTCTCCATCCAACACAGAATTGGGAAACCCCTTACGAGTTCGACACCAACGGTTTCACAGAGGAATGGTGGCACAACATAAACATCACTGAAACCATAGCGGACCAACAAGAGAATGATTACTGGTCCTTCCGGGAAAATGACACCGAAATCGTCCGCGTATGGCTCGAAAAAAGCCGCCTCAATGACCACTACGAGCATCTCACCCCACCAGAAACAATCACGAAAGTCATCTTCTTCGAAGTAAGAGAACCGTACAGGCGGCAAGGTTATGGAACGGAAGCCGTCAAAATGCTCATGCCTCATTACAACAATCAGCTAATAGCTGCGTTCCCCATCAATGATGCCGCGGATTCGTTTTGGCACTCAGTTGGATTCGTCTATTACCCGCGAACAGATGGCACGGATCTTCGTTGCTCAAACGTTCGATCAATCGCCCCTCTCTTTGTTTATGACAATAGATAGAGCTCAATGACTACACCAATCGGAAACAGCCCACCATAGTGAAGTGGCCTGATTTCTGTTCCCCCTTTATTGTGAGACGGTTTGTGCCGCTTGGTTTGCATGATACTCGGTTTCGATCTGTTCCGGTGTCCTGTAGCCCAGCGACTGGTGGAGACGCTTCGAGTTCCACCACGAGACCCACCGGAACGTCGCCAATTCTGGCTCGGCCAGGTCGGCGAATGGCTTTTTTCGCCCCCCCCCCCCCCGGTATCGCGC
>OATG01000306.1_pt1 | contig 56391 bp, 38 predicted proteins | sample 1516581 | NCBI WGS metagenome assembly OATG01 (sample SAMEA2579930, study PRJEB22360) | human gut metagenome | biome: human gut; feature: human-associated habitat; material: faeces | place: Denmark | collected 2008/2010
ACATGTACGATGTAACCCGTGGTTTGCGTAAGAACGGTTCTTTCTTGCTGAACACAATCTGGGAAGGTGAAGAACTGGCTAAGAACCTGCCTAACAAGGTTAAGAAATATTTTGCACAGAACAACATTTCTGTATACTATATCAACGCAACACAAATTGCACTGGAAATTGGTTTGGGTAACCGTACCAACACAATCCTTCAATCTGCATTCTTCCGTATCACAGGCGTTATTCCTGTAGAACAAGCTGTTGAGCAGATGAAGAAATTCATCGTTAAGTCTTACGGCAAGAAGGGTGAAGACGTTGTTAACAAGAACTATGCTGCCGTTGACCGTGGTGGTGAATACAAGACTTTGGCTGTTGATCCTGCTTGGGCTAACCTTCCGGATGACGCAAAAGCTGAAAACAACGATCCTGCATTCATCAACGAAGTAGTTCGTCCGATCAATGCACAAGACGGTGACTTGTTGCCGGTATCTGCATTCAAGGGTATCGAAGACGGTACTTGGTATCAAGGTACTGCTAAATACGAAAAACGTGGTGTAGCTGCATTCGTTCCTGAATGGAATGCTGAAAACTGTATCCAGTGTAACAAGTGTGCATACGTTTGTCCTCACGCTTCTATCCGTCCGTTCGTACTCGACGCTGAAGAGCAGAAGGGTGCTAAGTTCGAACAACTGAAAGCTGTAGGTAAAGCATTCGACGGTATGACATTCCGTATCCAGGTGGACGTTCTCGACTGTCTGGGTTGCGGTAACTGTGCTGACATCTGTCCGGGTAATCCGAAGAAGGGTGGCAAAGCATTGACAATGAAACACCTCGAAAGCCAATTGGCTCAAGCTGAAAACTGGACTTACTGTGCTGAAAACGTGAAGACTAAACAACATCTTGTTGATATCAAGGCTAACGTGAAGAACTCACAGTTCGCTACTCCGTTGTTTGAGTTCTCCGGCGCTTGCTCTGGTTGTGGTGAAACTCCATACGTGAAATTGATTTCTCAATTGTTCGGTGACCGTGAAATGGTTGCTAACGCTACCGGATGTTCTTCTATCTACTCTGGTTCTGTTCCTTCTACTCCGTATACTACAAACGAAAACGGACACGGTCCTGCTTGGGCTAACTCACTGTTCGAAGACTTCTGTGAATTCGGTTTGGGTATGGAACTGGCTAACGAAAAGATGCGTGCTCGTCTCGTGAAAGTGATGAACGAGGCTATTGCTGCTGATTGCACTCCTGCTGAAGTAAAAGAACTGTTCGCTGAATGGATCAACAATATGCTGGATGCGGACAAGACTAAGGAATTGGCTGCTAAGATCATTCCGGTTGTTGAAGCTAACAAGGATAAATGTAACCACTGCAAACAAATCGCTGAACTGCAACAATATCTTGTAAAACGCAGCCAGTGGATCATTGGTGGTGACGGTGCTTCTTACGATATCGGTTACGGTGGTCTTGACCATGTAATCGCTTCCGGTAAGGACGTTAACATCCTCGTTCTGGATACTGAAGTTTACTCTAACACAGGTGGTCAGTCTTCTAAAGCTACTCCGGTAGGTGCTATCGCTAAGTTCGCTGCTGCTGGTAAGCGCGTACGTAAGAAAGACCTCGGTCTGATGGCTACTACTTACGGTTATGTATATGTTGCACAGATCGCTATGGGTGCTGACCAAGCTCAAACTCTGAAAGCTATCCGTGAAGCTGAAGCATATCCGGGACCATCTTTGATTATCGCTTACGCTCCATGTATCAACCACGGTCTGAAAGCAGGTATGGGTAAGAGCCAGGAAGAAGAAGAAAAGGCTGTTAAGTGCGGTTACTGGCACTTGTGGCGTTACAACCCGGCTTTGGAAGCAGAAGGTAAGAATCCGTTCCAGTTGGATAGCAAAGAACCGAACTGGGAAGATTTCCAAGGTTTCTTGAAGGGTGAAGTTCGTTACGCTTCTGTAATGAAACAATATCCTGCTGAAGCTGAAGAACTATTCAAAGCTGCCGAAGAAAACGCTAAATGGCGTTACAACAGCTACAAACGTTTGGCTAGAGAAAACTGGGGTGCTGAATAATAGTAATACCCTATAAATAAAAAACGGTAATCTTGTAGAAGATTACCGTTTTTTATTGTATGAACTCTGTCCAACATAAACAGTACTACCTTTTTCCCACTAGAGTTCATGTCTATTTTATATTTAAAATTAAGAATAACAATGCTCCAATCTATTTATTCTCTGACTTCGGAATCCAACTATCCACCAACAGCCGATGCTCATCCCTCCATTTACGGGCTATTTCTTCTTCATCCATCCTGGCATCCTTCATAGCTGTCATAAAAGAGCTAAGTTCTTCTGTCGTTAGTTTGATGTTGCCAAAGAACTCGGCAGCAAACGGATCTTTCTCACTGAATCCTTTCCATGCAATAGCATGTATTTCTTCCAAGTCTCCATATACTTTCTTCGGATCATCCAAGAATTTCAACTCAAACTGGTCGAACATCCAATGCGGTGTCCACCCCGTGATGACAATCCATTCTCCTTTGTCCATCGCTTTTTTCAAAGAAGCCAGCATGGTGGAACTACTTGAAGTCATGAGGGTATACCCATCGAGTCCGTAAGCAGCAATGGCCTTATCGGTCGTCTTCATTATCCCTGCTCCCGCATCAATTCCTACTATTTCAGAAGAGAAACGGTCTTTATTAGCTTCCAGCTCACTAATAGACTGGATCGTAACATATTGAGGAACAACCAGTCCTACACGGGCTTCTCCATACACCTCACCCAGAAATTCGATGCTGTCTCCATACTGATCCATATAATCTTTCATCGTTATTGGTAACCATGCATCCAGAAAGACATCAGATTTCTTTCCTGACATAGATACAAAAATAGGGGCAAGATCAGCATTTTGCAATTCAACCTCATATCCATGCTCTTCCAATACCACCTTGGCCAAATGACTCATGGCAATACCTTCCAGCCAATTGGCATAGGCTATTTTTACTTTCTTTTTCTCTAAGCCTGAATTAGTACAGGAAGCTAGCAAAAGCATAGCTGACAATACTATTCCTACTATTTTATATATTCTCATACGTATTTTATCCTTTCCGTTTAGTTCTTATTTTTTCGTCCTGCCATTCCTTGTGTGATACGGTCTAAGATAATAGCTAAAATAACAACTGCTATACCACCTTCAAACCCAAGTCCGATTTTCATTTGGGTAATACCTTTCAATACAATTTCTCCCAGACCACCGGCAGCAATCATGGCAGCAATGACAACCATAGAAAGCGACATCATTATTGTCTGGTTGACACCAGTCAGGATAGTGGGCAACGCCAAAGGAAGCTGCACTTTATACAATAACTGCCAACGGGTAGCTCCGAACGAACGGGAAGCTTCCACTACATTTTTAGGAACTTGCCGTATTCCCAATCCGGTAAGGCGGACCACAGGAGGCATAGCAAAGATAATGGTGGCAAACACTCCTGGCACTGCTCCCAATCCGAAAAATAAAACGGCAGGAATCAGATAAACAAAAGCAGGCATCGTCTGCATCAAGTCGAGAACAGGACGAAGTATTTTCTCTGCACGCGGACTGTTTGCCGTCCACACTCCTAAAGGTACACCAACAATCAGGGCCAGACAGGTAGATGAAAAAACAAGAGCCAGGGTTTGCATAGTAGCCTCCCAAAATCCCATTCCATAAATCAGTAATAATCCCAATGCGGTGAAAATTGCCGTACCACGTCCTGCCTTCATCCATGCGAGTGCAGCAAGCACTAGAATGGTTATATAAAAAGGTATTCCAAAAAGTACGTGTTGGAATCCTATAATAAAACTACCGATGCCTGCATTTATGGCATCAAAGAAAGTGGAAAAATGTACCATCATCCAATTGATGACCGTCTCTATATATTGTCCTATATTTATCATAAATCTATTGCGTTTTGAATTATTTCGTTTATTTCTTCTTTATCTTTCCCCGTCACTTCGATGATTAAGGAGGAAAGCGGGATTGTTCCTAAAAACTCATGCGTCTCATCAATCACCCATACCGGCGAATTGCTCTTTGTCATTAAAGGAAGTATATCCTCCAACACTGTATCCTCCAATACAGAATGTACTTCTGTACGCACAATCGTTTCAATGGATTTTTCCTGTCTGCTACGTAACTTAAGCAGGTCGTTCAGACGTACTTCTCCAACCAGTTTATCATCGGCGTCTATGACAGGTAATACGGTGATATTCTTCGCACGCATCTTACGAATCAATACTTCAGGTCCCTCTTTCTTCAAACGGGCCACCAGTGGTTTGTCAATCATTAAAGAAGAAGCGGTGATAATTTTACTCCTGTCCACGTTTTCAACAAAACGGGCTACATAATCGTTAGCCGGTTCGGTCAGTATTTCTTCTGAAGTACCTACCTGCACCACCTCTCCGTCTTTCATAATGGCAATACGGTCGCCCAGTTTAATCGCTTCACTCAAGTCATGGGTAATAAAGACAATTGTTTTTTTCATCTTCGATTGCAAAGCCAACAGTTCATCCTGCATTTGCACACGAATCAGAGGATCGAGCGCAGAGAAAGCCTCATCCATTAGAAGTACTTCAGGATTATTAGCCAGGGCACGGGCCAGTCCGACACGCTGTTGCATTCCACCGGAAAGCTCGCCTACCATCTGATTTTCGTATCCTTTCAATCCGACAAGCATCATGCTTTCCATAGCTTTCTTCGCACGTTCCTCTTTCTTCACTCCCTGAAGTTCGAGACCGAATGCAATATTGCTCAATACGGAACGGTGAGGCAACAGACCGAAATTCTGGAAAACCATCGCCAGCTCTTTCCGACGAACCTGCAATAATTCTTTTTCGGATATTTTAGATATATCTACTCCGTTTACAAACACTTGCCCGGCAGTAGGACGTATCAGACGATTGATACAACGCAGTAATGTCGATTTTCCACTTCCCGAGAGTCCCATTATCACAAAAAACTCTCCTTCATTAATTGAAAGATTAGCATCTTTCACTCCTACCGTACAACCGGTATCTTTCAGAATTTCCTCTTTACTCTTATCTTTTTTCAACATCTTGAGTGCTTTCTGCTTCTCGTGACCAAAGATAAGGTACAAATCCTTTATTTCTATTTTACTCATATAATATATTGGTTTAGATTATAATATTTGTTTTGTTTTCAACTGCCGCGTTCCTCATTCTCACTTACGATAAACAAGTTGAATGTTCGCATGGTTCAGTCATGTCACATGGTAACATGACGATCCGACGTTTTTTAAATGGTTAAAGAAAACAGACTAAGTAGTTTAAAAGGAATAGAATTTGATAAGATTATCCTCTCAATGAACAGTAGAAAACAGTATTTTCATAAATAAATAACAGTCTGTTCTTGCATATTGTTGGCACAAAGATAAGGAAAATAGATTAAATATGCAAATTTCATTCGGATACGGAGTAATTCCAAAGATGCTTTTTCAAGTCTACGCATCCATTTTGCTTGAAAGAGATCCCTTCTTCCAACAAGAGTTGTTTCTGCTCTGTCCAACCCGGAACAAGGCGTCCCGATGCATTGACAACCCGGTGACAAGGCACAGATAAATCATCCGGAATCTGTTTCAAAGCACGCCCCACCATACGGGAACATTGAGGCATTCCCAATAATGCGGCAATTCCCCCATAGGTAGAAACTTTACCTACCGGAATTTCCCGAGCAACCTGATACACCTCTTGACAAAAGGATGCGGAGAGACTCGCTTTGTCTACTTTATAATCTTTCATCGTTTAGACTTTATTTATTTCATTTCCAAAGCTAGATAAAAAGAAGAGAATTTGCAAATAATAAGAACAACAGTACCCAACAAACACCTGTTTCATGTTTGGGAAATTTGTACCTAAAACACAATAACATACGCTTATATGCTTGATTTACCATATCTCAATCAAAGAAATAAGTTCTATCCTTTCCTCTTCAGCAAATCTGTCGGACTTTCTCCAAACTGCTCTCTATAACATTTGGTAAAATAAGAAGGAGAGCTGAAACCGACTTCATAACCAATCTCTGCCACTGTCATATCCGACGAAGCAAGCAAGGAAGCAGCTTTCTTTAAACGAGCGATACGAAGCAATTCATTCGGAGAATAATTAGTCAAGGATTTTATTTTGCGATAGAGCTGCACACGACTTAATCCCATATCCTTACCCAAATCTTCTACATTCAAATTTGAATCTCCCATCTTTGCTTCAATCAAAGCCTTGAATTTTTCCACAAAGTCTTTATCCATATCACAGACATCCTCTTTCGCCAACGTTTGTCCGTCACCAAAGAACTGTTTCAGGCGGCGATGTGAATCTATCAGATTACGAACGCGTGCCAACAGCAATTGCGAACTGAAGGGCTTGGAGATATAAGAATCCGCACCTCCGTCATATCCCTGAATCCGTTGTTCATCCAAAGAACAGGCTGTCAATAAGATGACAGGGATATGGCAGGTTTGCAGTTCGCTTTTCAGCCGACGACAACACTCTATTCCATCAATACCAGGCATCATCACATCAGAGATTATCAAGTCCGGGACATATTTCATTGCTTTGCGGATGCCCTCCGAACCGTCTGCTGCTTCAATTACAGTATAATCGGTATGGAGTAATCCGCGTACATACGAACGGATATCCGCATTATCATCAATTACCAAAACGGAAGGCTTGGAAGAATCATAGCCTTTTTCCAGTTCCTCTTCTTCGACAGCTAAAGTTTCATTCAGGTTGGAAGAGGCGGGAGATCCGAGAGAAGCAGGATTTAAAGGAACTGCAGAGATTGATGACTTTAGAGAATCTTCGGCCAGAATAGTTTCACAAGTCTGTACCGGTAAATCAACGGTAAAGACAGTGCCCTGCTTTTCATCACTTTCCACAGAAATTGTACCTTTATGCAATTCAACGAAAGCTTTGACCAATGCAAGTCCGATTCCCGAACCGGCATGGTGCATGTCTATTTTATAAAAACGATCGAAAATGCTCCGAATATGTTCGGCGGAAATCATTGAACCGGTATTGGCAACAGTAAAACGAATCCAGCGAGTATCCTCTTTCGTTAAGGAAGATAAACGAACCGTTATCTTTCCATTTTCCGGTGTGAACTTGAACGCGTTGGAAAGAAGATTAAAATAAATACGTTCCAACTTTTCCATATCCGCCAATGTATGGTAATCCGTATCCGGCATATTATCAAAAGAGAAATGAATGTGTTTCTTCCGGGCCGCTGCAAGGAATGATTCGTTCCAGCCCTCAAAAGAGGAAAGAACATCTACCTGAACAGGTGTATATTCCATCTTACCGTTCTCGTATTTACGGAAATCCAGAATCTGATTAACAAGACGCAAAAGGATATTCACGTTTCGTTGAATCAGCATCAACATTCGATGCTGATCTCCACTTAGTGTATGATCGGCCAATAAATGTTCTACCGGATCGGCAACCAATGTAAGCGGAGTACGGAAATCGTGAGATATATTTGTGAAGAACACCAGTTTGGCATGCGTTGCCTCTTCCAGTTGATGAGAAAGCTGGATGAGCTGATCCCGCTGTTCTTCCAGTTTGTCCCGCTGTTCTTCTAATTGGTCGCGTTGTTCCTCTAACTTGTCCCGCTGCTCTTCCAGCTGTTTCTTCTGCTCGGAAAGTTCCTTATTCAAACGGTTTTTAGCACGGAGAGATTTATAGACTACCAGTAATAATCCCGCCACCAATAGGAGAATGACTAAACCGCCATACATCACCACCTGCTGTGTAGCAACCCGAGACAGATATCCGCCGATACGTCCGTTCAATGTTTCAATCTTCTGATCCAGTTCCGAGATATGAGTTGTCTGAAGTTGCATGACATGCGCATTTGTACGGTCGACCACCGCAGTGTTCATGACCGTTTCCCGGGGATAAGGCTTTTTCTCAAGGATATTCATTGCCAGTTGCATCACTTTGTCGCCATTGGTCGGATAAATAAAAGTAGCATTCAACACACTGTCGAGCACCATTTCCAATCCGTTGCCTTTGCCGGGGAGAGCATCGATACCGACAAAAATCATTTCCTTCTCCCGTCCCACTTTCTTTGCAGCCTGATAAGCTCCCGGAGCAATACGGTCATTATGCGCATACACGGCGTCTATCTTCGGATGCCGACGGAGCATACTATCCATTTCCACTTCCGCCGGTTCACGCTCCCACGCAGCATCCGCTTTATCAATCAGTTTGATATCCGGAAAGTTACTGATAGCAGCCATAAATCCTTGATGGCGTTCCATGGCAGGAGTTGAGCCACCCAGTCCGGTAAGTTCCACCACATTCCCTTTTCCTTTCAGGCTCGACGCAATATAATTGCCTACCGCACGTCCTATTTCATAATTGTCGGCACCAATATAAGCAGTATATTTATCAGAAAGAATCTTCCGGTCTACCAGGATGACAGGTATTCCCTTTTGATAGGCTTCCTCTACAATCGGAGTCATGGGGGCCGCTTCGTTGGCAGAGATAATCAATAAGTCAACCCCTTCATCTATAAAATAATGAACGTCTTCCGCCTGTTTACGATTATCATCCGCAGCCGACCGGATTTCAACCGATACTCCATCATAAAACATTGCTTCGCGGAGAATTTCATCATTCATCTTATGCCGCCAGGAGTCATCGCTGCATTGCGCCACCCCGATACGGAAACGCGGTGCATCCTGCCGACAAGCCGTCATGCCAAGAAGACAGAACAAGACTGCTATCCACTTCGTATATCCCATCATTCTAATCATTCTCATTTTTTTCGTATTTCTTTCTATGACCTAAATAGACGATTGAGAACAAAAATAAGAAATAAAACTGTGAGTATGCTATCTATCACCCGATTATTCTCATCATTACCCTCCAAAGAAATGCAAAACAGTTCCCAATATTCAACCGGAAACTATTAACAAAAGTATAAAGCGTAAGACAAACACTCAATAAATGTTATAAAACATATCTTTTTATTTGGATTATTTGCAGATTTAGCAGAAGTCCGTATCTTTGCAATGTGTTTTTCATAGTATTAGATTTAAGGTTAACAAAGGTTGGAGCAAGGCGTTGCTCCTTTTTTTATGTCTGTACGGCTACGCCTTGCACTCTGTATAACACCTACAACCTATATGACAGTTGATAAGACCTAGTTTTCATCCCATTCCCTTTCCAGTTTGCCATCAATGGTATAAAGTTTCCAACGTCCTACCCGGTGACCGTTCTTATATTCTCCACATTCGCGGAGCTTGTTATTCTTCACATAACGAGATTCAAAAGGACCGTTTTGCCGTCCGTTGACGTATGTAGAAGTTTCCCAATAATCAAAGCGATTGTCCACCACTAACTGGCGTGCTTTTCCGTGCAGTCTGCCAAACTGATAGGTTGCCTCGTACTTCAATTCGCCATTTTTCAAGTCATATTCACGATAGATTCCGTCCTTGCGGTCATTTTTCAGATAATATTCTTTGGTACGCATCCCTGTCTCGCCACTGTATGAAACGTGCAGGCCTTCTTCTTTTCCATTCAGATAAGTTTCAATTACAATGGTATCGCCACTCTCTGCAATCTCTGTCCAACGACCGTTCTTCTGCCCATTCTTATAACTACCCAATACATGAGGAGCTCCAAAAGTAAAGATGGACGAATATTCTCCATCCTTCAACCCTTCGTTATTATAATAAACCGTTTCGTATAGTTCATAAGTCCCCTTCATGAAAGTATATTGTTTCCCTACTTGTTTACCATCCTTATAATTATGGTCCATCCGCAGAGTTCCGTCATAGTCATACGACAAATGTTTTCCATCCTCCTTGCCCATCCGGTAGTTTTTCTCACTTTCTATTTTTCCGTCAGTAAAGAACGTTTTGCTCGTACCGTTCAACTTTCCTTCCTTATAAGACTTTTCTTCTTTCAGTTTACCGTCAAACTTAGAATAGATTTTAAATAAGCCATTCTTCCGTCCATCTTTGTAGACGCCTTCATTTATCAGAATGTTATCTAAATGCTCTTCATATTTGCCATCATAAAAACCATCTTTAAAAGAGGCCAGTATATACGCAGAGTGATAACCGTCAATGATACGATGTTCGCCGTTGAGCGGTTTTTCCGTCATCAAGTCTCGGTACAAGAATCTTCCGTCGCCTACATTAACGACAGATACCTGATCGATTTTAAATTCTTTTTGTGCTAATGAGGGAAGGGCTATGCATAGAAGCAAAAATACATTCCAGCATTTCGAGCGGAATAAAATAGAAACGTGTTTCATAATGTGACATTCTCTTTTTAGTTATTATCTTGTGAATCGTGCAAAGATATACAATTAGCTAAAAATCCAACAATAAAAAGAGAAGAAAAGAGGTGATATCCGAAAAGATTTGAATTAAAAAAATCCTCCTTACTACAACATACCGTAGTAAGAAGGATTTTCACTTTTGGATTCTTTTCGTCCCTACATTTACATCAATAGAGAAATTACATCAGCCTGTCTTTCAAAACCTGCGGAAGTTCGGGCATTGCACCGCTTTGCGTGCAGACATAAGCAGAAACTTCAACGGCAAGTTTATGAGCTTCAGGAACCGGTTTTCCATTGAGAATGGAAGCACAGAAAGCAGCCGTAAAGGAATCACCTGCCCCCACCGTATCGGCAACCGGAACTCTCGGCGTCTCCTGGAAAGAGACAACACCCGGAGTAAACACATAACTGCCATTAATTCCGCAAGTCAGAATCAACATCTTCAGGTTGTATTTTGCCAACAGAATCCAACATTTATCCTGTAAGTCGATGCCAGGATAGCCAAACATACGGCTGATGGTCACCAGTTCCTCGTCGTTTATCTTCAAAATGTTGCAACGGCGGAAAGATTCGCGCAATACCTCTTTGGTGTAGAAGTCCTGGCGGAGATTAATATCAAAGATTTTCAGTTGTCCGTCTATGTCGGGCATCGTATCCAGAAAACGGTTGATAGTGGCACGGCTCACTTCATTACGTTGAGCCAGGGAACCGAAGCAAACGGCACGCGTACTCAATGCCAAACGTTTCAGTTCATCCGTAAAAGGTATGTTATCCCATGCCACGCCTTCTTTGATTTCGTAACAAGGTACACCCTCGTTATCCAGTGTCACTTGTACCGTACCGGTAGGATAATCCACTTGTTCAATCTGCGTTTTCAGTTTCTTCTCGTTGAATACGTTCAGAATCTCGTCTCCCAACTCATCCTTGCCCACGGCACTCACCACGCGACTGTCAAAACCAAACTGTGATACATGATAGGCAAAGTTTGCCGGAGCACCACCTATTTTCTTTCCTTCGGGCAACACATCCCAAAGTGCCTCGCCCATTCCTACGATTATATTATTCATGATCTACGGATTTTATTGTTTCCAAAGTTATAAAATTATTTTTTAATACGGAACGTATAGAACAAGAGATAAAGCACGCCCACTGTCATTACGGCTACTGCCCCACTCTGTCCCATGGCATCGGATGCTACTCCCATAGCCAACGGAAATACCGTGCCGCCGAACAGTCCCATAATCATCAGACCGGAAACTTCATTTTTCTTACCCGGCAGATAGAGCAATGCCTGCGAGAAGACTACGGAGAACACATTGGAGTTGCCGAAACCAATCAGACCGATGCATACATAAATCATTGTCTTGTCATGGAATATAAACAAGCCTGCCATCGCTATCAGCATCATCACAACGCTAATGCCGAAGAAAGACTTCGGTGACATCTTACGTAAAATGAAAGAACCGAGGAAGCAGCCTGCCGTACGGAAGATGAAATAAAGGCTTGTTGCAAAAGCCGCATCATCGAGTCCCATGCCGAGACGTTCCATCAAAATCTTGGGGGCAGTGGTATTTGTTCCCACATCAATTCCTACGTGGCACATGATGCCGATGAAAGAAAGCAGGATAAACGGTTTGCCAAGCAAAGCGAGACATTGTCCGAAAGTAGACGGTTTACCTTCTTCTTTTTCCTCCTTAATCTGTGTGACATTGAGCAACAGGATAGCAATGACGGCTACAATCATGTAAATCGGGAACAGGATGCGCCAGCCCAAATCGAAAGTCGGGATGGCTTGTGTCGCTCCCCACATGGCAATATAAGGAGCAAGGAAAGAGGCAATGGCTTTCACAAACTGGCCGAAAGTCAGGCTACTTGCTAGACGATCGCCACGTACGATGTTAGAAAGCAACGGATTCAGGGAAGTCTGCATCAACGCATTTCCGATGCCCAGAAGGGAGAAAGAAATCAACATCAGCATATAGCTGTCTCCGAAAACCGGCAATAACAAAGAAGCAAAAGTCACAAGCAAACTAAGCAATACGGTTTTCTTCTGACCGATGCGGCTCATCAACATACCTGTGGGTACGGAGAAGATGAGGAACCAGAAGAATACCAGTGAAGGGAAGATATTCGCCTGCGAGTCCGACAGACCGAGGTCTGCCTTTACATAATTGGAGGCAATGCCTACCAGGTCAACAAATCCCATGGCAAAGAAGCAAAGCATCACCGGGATTAGTTTGGAAAGGGAAGAGTTTTTACTGTTTTCCATTGTTTTTTTTATCTAAATATGTTATCATCATTTGTTTATATCATAAATTTAGGCACGGATTAGGCGGATTACACGGCTTCTCGAATGATGGCTGTCAGATAGCAACCCTGTAATCCGCGTAATCCGTACCTAATAATATAAAATTATATTTTGCATGAGTACTTATTCTATTTATATCATGCAGTTATATGATTCAATTTACAATCTGCTGTTAGTCGTGTGGGTACTTACCGTTAGTTATCTGTTCGTCGCCTATATGAATCACGCTCTCCTTACCGCATCAATACCTCAAGCCTACGGTATCTTTATCTTAAACCTACGGTATAGTAACCTTGAAGCTACGGTATTATTAACTTCCCACGGCCGTGGTAGGAATTCGTCATGGCTGTGGGAAGATCTTTCCACGGCCATGGTAGGAACTCGTCACGGCCGTGACGAACCAGTAATACCGTAGGTTTAACGCAAGTATATCCCTACTATCCACCTACTATCCCTTAAGGAAAGACGTATTCATCCATAGGGAAACAAATAAAGAGCGCATAGGGCGAACAAGAGATATTTATGGCTTCAACTTATGAACCACAAACGAATCTACTTTATAAGTTCCTCCTTTACTGTAAAAGTTGATATGATTGTAAGGTTCCGAAGGGAATACCTGATTGGTCATCACAAAGCGTCCACCGTCTCCAAAGGCCTCAACGCTGGATTTATCAACAAACAGACGGAGTTTTAATGCCTCTTTTCCGCTTTCAATTGCTGTCCAGGTCAACATCGGGAAATTCTCATTGAAGCTGACCTCTCCGCTCTTGCGACGATCCATCGAGAATTTCTTTTCTTTCATGTCATACTGCATATCCACTTCTTCGCCTTTGTCATTGTAGAGACGGAAGCCGATTACGTCTGCACGTTGATTTTCGATTGTTAATTCTATTTCGTATGCACCGTCATTGCCGGGAATCATTTCTTTAATTGTGCGTGTTCCGTTTACTTTGAACGAGCGTTTCTTGGAAGCATCACGCAAAGCCAGCAGTTCGGGAGAGGGAGCTGATTGGAGGTAAGTCTCACCATCTATGGTAAACAGGCTCAAGTCACGGGGAACGGAGTTCGGGCTACGGTATTGGGAGGTAGGAACATCGTTTGCGTATTGCCAGTTGCTCATCCATGCGATAGCGATGCGGCGGTTGTCGGGAGCATCACTCCAAGTCACGGTGGCATAATGGTCTTTTCCCCAGTCCATCCATTTGGTTTTGGAGGGTGATTCGTTTACAAACTCTTTTCCGTTGAAGGAGCCTACAAAATATTGAGTAGCCGAGTCACCGAAAGGACCGTCGCCGAGGCTGCAAAGCAGTACCCATTTCTTTTCATTTGTTCCTTCTACCGGGAGTTCGAACAAGTCGGGACATTCCCAAACGTTTCCGTGTGCGCCGTGTCCTTTGCCGAAGCTGCTTTCAAATGTCCAGTCTTTCAGGTTGGGGGAAGAGAAGAATTGCATTTCCTGCCCTACTGCTAATACCATGATCCAGCGTTTGGTGCCTTCGTACCAGAATACTTTCGGGTCGCGGAAGTCACGGGCTTCAGATACTAATACGGGATTGTTTTCGTATTTGGTAAAGGTACGTCCGTTGTCGGTGCTGTAAGCAATACTTTGCACCTGACGGTCGCCGTTTTGTGTATAGATGGCGACGATGGCGCCTGCACCAAAGCCGGCGGTATTATGATGATCTATCACGGCGGAGCCACTGAAGATAGTGCCGAATGCATCCGGGGCGATTGCCACGGGGCGATGTTCCCAGTTTACGAGGTCTTTGCTGATTGCATGTCCCCAGTTCATATTTCCCCATTTGGAACCGTAAGGGTTGTATTGGTAGAAAAGGTGGTATTCGCCGTCTTTATATACCATTCCGTTCGGGTCGTTCATCCATCCGTAGAGGGGAGAAAAGTGATAGGTGGGACGGAACTTTTCACGGTTGCTTGTATCGAACGTGTCGGACAATTTCATTTCCTTGCAGCAAGCAGTGTTATCCGGTGAAAGGTTGACACGCACCGGGTCGTTGGAGTTCATTTTAAATTTGAAAGAGATTAGTTTGCCGGAATAGTCGGAAAGGTCTACCGGAACAAAGTAATCGACTTTATGGATGGCCAGACGGACATCGAAGTTCTTTACCTCTTTATTATTAACAATCAGGCTGATACGCACATCGGGCGATGCATCTTCTACGGGCAACAACAGATACTTCTGGTTAGTGTTGACACGTACGAGGCAATGTCCTTCTCCTAAATCTTTTATTAATAGAGGAGAGTTGTCCGCACGGGCGGATAGAGAGATATTCATCACAATCATACAAAATAAAACCGCGAAGGTTTGAATTTGTTTGGAAGAGAGTCTTAAATTCATGCTTTATGGTATTAAGGTTGTTACAGTGCAAAGATAGGCGCTCCGGGATGAAACGCCTATCACTTTTGTTTCAAACACTGTAAAAGATGTTACTTTTCTATTAATAGGTGCTCACTTGAATATCTGATACAGTGATTTCGCCTTTATAACAGCAGAGTGCCCACGGATTCTTCTGCATTTGATAGATGCGGTTCGTGAAAGATAACTGGTCGTTGATGTAAGTCACACAAACCGACTGGTCACTGTAAATCGTCACCCGGTATTCATTATCGGACGGGATATTGAATTTGTTATCAAACAAGTATTTGGCATTGTCACCGTCTTTCTCGAAGTTGGCTTTACCCTCGTCAGCGTTGACGTGGATGCTATACCATGATTTGGAGTCCGTTCCACGGACGAAAGAGATTCCAAAACGATCTGTATTCGAGGATGCTTTTACGGTAAAGGAAATCTTGTTGTGCACTTTCAACCGGTTGAAGATAACGGAAGCTCCTTCGGCCAACGTATAGGTTTTACCGCTTTCTGTTACGTTTCCGTCTTTAGCCATCACTTTTACCTCTTGTGCAGAAGTGTATTTACGGTCGATTGCATCGGGAACTCCAAGGGTTAACGTACCGTCTTCGTGCTGAATGAGGCGTTGTGCCACCAAGTTGCCAGCCCATTCGGGTTCTACATCCCCTACGTTTCCATTATCATTACCGGCACGGGTAGGACACCAGCCCCAGATGTAACGGTTGGTTCCATCGGAAGCAGTCTTGCCTGCATAGAATGCACGGCTGTCCAGCATACCTTCCCGATTGTCCGGCCATATTCCGGCATCATTGGCGGTGGTTGCTTTCAGTTCTTCAAGTGTTCTGCCTTTGAAGTATTGTACCTTGCGCATGAAGGAAGCTTGTTCCGAATAGACCAGATACCACCAGTCTCCCATCTTGAATACGTCCGGACATTCGTAGAAACGGTCCCACATCATGGTCATAAATGTGCCGGCAGACGCCCACTCTTTCAGGTCAGTAGAGGTGAATTCGGCAATGTGTCCTTTTCCGCTTTTACGGGTGGCAATCAGCATGTGATAAACGCCGTCTTCGGTCTGGAACAGGAACGGGTCGCGGAAGTCATTCTTGTCATAGCCGTACGTATCTCCTTTCAGATAGAAAGTGCGGTTCTTGGTCCATGTTTTAAAGTCGGGAGAGGTGGCTACCATGACTACCTGTGCATTCTGGTCGGAAGAAGGTTTGAATTTATTGCCGGTGTAGAAGGTATAATAGAGTTTATCAGTCGGATTGTAAATCGTACCTCCTGTACCGATGGCAGCATCCTGTTCGTCACGACCTCCACAGGGAATCAGTTCGCCGAGAGATTCATAAGTAGCACCGTCTTTGGTGGCCACCCCGAAAATGGGGTGGTAAGTAGCTTCGGGGTTCGGACGGTAGTCTTGCAGGTACATCACTTTAAAGTCTTTGGCAACCGGATCATAAAATGGCATCGGGTCACCGACAAAGCCTACCTGCGGTTTATAGTACATCGAGAAGCCATGCTCGTCGGCCGATTGGAAGTAAGTGGCTGTACCGTCCCAGTCTCTTTGAGTCAATACGGGCTCCATTTCATCACTGCAAGCGCTCATTGAGGCCAACAGCGTGGTGATTGCTATATGTAAGATCATATTTTTCATAATTATTGCTTATTCTTTTATTTACATAAGTAGTTGATTGCATTCAGAGTCATTTGCTCTACGTTGTAGTGGTAGTAGTCGGCAGAAGCGTCTACGCCTTTACCGTACCAGTCGTAACAACCGGAGCCGATACAGATCGTGCGTCCGCTGTTGGCGCGCGGCTCGAATTCGGCAATGACTACCGCACCGTCACCTCCACGTGCCAGGTCAATTCCTCCAGTCAGGTTACGCCATTCGTTCAAGTCGGCATAACCTCCCCAGTCTGTTCCGATATGCCATTGCGCTGTACTATTGGTTATCGCATAGCCGGCATCACAAGTATATACTGTCGATTTGTCGCCATCTTTCCATCTTAAATCCTGGAACAACGGATGCGATTCGCTACCGGTAATCGGGAAGCTCCACGGAGAAGACGTAATTTCGGGTGAGTCTTCGTTTCCTCCCCAACTGTTGTTGGGTACACGCTCGTCTTTTGCAATGCTAAGGTCCTTAATATAGAAAGTTGCATAGCGGGTCAGCAACAGGTTACCACCGTTTTGATAGTAGACTTTAAATTTCTCTACGGCAGCTTTCGCATCATCCGGCAAAGGAGGATTATCGCCATTGTCTGCATGGAAATGCCACCAGATTGCAGTATATTTACCTAAATCCACTTTTCCATCTACTACATCTTTGAATGAGATGTATTCGGACATGGATATATTATCCATCATCCACTGGGCAGCGGCTTTTTCTTCAGGACTTGTCAGTTGGCTCACAGAAGAAGCTGTGCCGATAAAGGCAGTCGGAATTACATTTCCTTGAGTAACTGTTACTACATAAGGAGTCACTGCCGAACGGTAAGTTGCCGTATAAGTGACAGGGTTGGTAAAGTCCTGGATGCTGCCGGATGCCGGAGTCACAGTGACTCCATCTGATACGGTGAATGTACCTTTCAACTGGGTAATATCCACTGTCAGTGGAACAACTACAGAGATTGTTTTTGATAGCTGGTCTACTTTTCCTACATAAGTATCATTCAACTTAAAGGTCAGTATCTTTGCTTCGTCTCTCTTCACGGTAATCGTATAGCTCATCTGTACGTCGCCATTCTTCACGGTCAAAGATACGGGAAGAGAAAAGTCAATTGTTTCACCGACAGCAATGCTCGCCGTAGCGCCTTCGGAAAGATTGATTTCACTGACGGCCATCCGGGTAACGTCATAGTCGTAAGGTACTCCCACTACGATTGTCTTATTCTGATAATCGATCGTCCCTGCGTATTCATCCAGTTTGATAGAGTTCACCCATACATCTCCGTCCAGACGAAGATTGGATTTGAAGTCATCACTACATCCCGCAACTGTCAGGCATGCTACAGTCACCAACAGGATGGTATAGAGTTGTTTTATGATTGATTTCATTTTATTCTTTGTTTTAAGATTGATGATTACCAACCGAAATTCTGTGTATAATTTCCGTTACTGGCACTGATCTGTTCGAATGGAATTGGGAGGTATTCGTTCTTATTTTCCGTAAAACCTGCATTCTTGTAAATAGAACAACGGGCTGCTTCGGTCACATAATAAGCATTGATAACGTCTTTGGCTTCTCCCCATCTTACGAGGTCAAAGAAACGTGAGCTTTCCATACCGAACTCTATACGGCGTTCCCATTTCAGCATTTTCATGGCTTCGTCCTGTGTATATGCTTTCAGTTCATAAGGAGTTACTTTAAAGTTTACTCCATACTCTTCTTTGTAACTGAAGATCAGCATTGTACTTCCGGCTGCACGGCTACGTACATCATTGATGAGTGAAATGGCATCGGCAATACGTCCGTCGTTCAACTGTATCAGGGCCTCGGCACGCATCAGCAATACGTCTGCATAACGAATAACGATATGATTCAGGGAACTTGCCCAATAAGAACCTTTCTTCAGGCAGTCACAGTCCGGGTCTACATTCTCTTTGAGCGAAACATAATATCCGTAAAGTCCCTTACTACGGCTCCAGTCATCATTCTTCTGAATCATGTAGCCTTCGTTATATTTATAAGGGAAGCCCGGCATACCTACCGTGTGGAATAAACGGGGGTCTACATTGTCCGTCGTAACCTCGTAGTTCTCATTATCGTAGGTATTGAACAACGGTTTTCCCTGCGAGTCGGTTTTGAAAGCGTTCACCAGATTTTGGCTCGGTTTGTGGAAGTCACAGCAGCCTAGTATCTGCGGAGTTGTCAGTCCCATTCCCCAGTTCAGATTACCGTTGTATGTTCCGTCGTTGATAGAATATTGAATCGCCCATACAGACTCTGCGCCATTTTCATATTGAGGCAGGAAGTTCATGCTATAATCATTTTCCAATCCGTAACCGGCTTTGGCCATGATGAGAGGATCGGTATATTTCACTACCTGCTTCAGGTCTTCTTCGTCGATACCGGTAAGGTTGTTGTTCACTCCATCCTGACGGTAGGCTTTAAACAGGTAAGTCTTTGCCAGATAAGCGGCAGCGGCAGCTTGTGTGGGACGTCCTTTTTCTATCTGCACTTCCGGCAGATTGTCGTAGGCAAACTGGAAGTCGTCTGCTATCTTTTGCCATTGTTCGTTATTGGTATAGGTAGTATTCGAAAGCTCGTTGTAAGCATCCGGGTCCATGTTTTCATCATTCACTATGACGATCTTCTTAAACAGTTCCTTCAGCATGAAGTGGGCGTGTCCGCGCAGGAATCTCATTTCAGCAATGCGCTGGTCCTTCAGCGGATAAGTCTTTTCATCCATCAGGTCGAGTGACTGCAAGGCTGTGTTGGCACGGGTGATGCATTGATACAGTCTTTTCCATATATCGTTGATATTCCAGTCGGTGGTGTTGATACCTTTAGAAATTTCCAGTGCGTTGAACACACCGCCGTCTTCCGTACCGGAACCGCCTTTATAACAATCGTCGGAACGTACGTCATAATTCCAAAGCGAGAAGGAAGAGTTGATGTCGTCACCTGTTGCCCAAATGGCGTAGGCTGAAATCACGAGGTTGTCCACGTATTCGGGAGAAGCGATCTGATCGCCGGTCACAATACCCTGCGGAACCTGACGATCCAGAAAATCGTTGCAACTGCTTGTCAGCAAGGTAAATCCGATGGTTGCTATGTATAGTATCTTTTTCATGATAGTTCGTTTTATAAATGAAGTGAATTAAAATCCGATGTTAAGTCCGAAGGTGATATTCACAGGGATCGGATAAGAGAAGTTCGGGTTTTCCGGGTCTTCTCCCGTAAAGTCTTTACTCTTGATCGTCAGCAGATTTTGTGCGCTGCAATAGAAACGTAAACGTTCCATTCTCAACTTCTTGGAGATTACTGCCGGAACTGTATAGCCTAATTGGATATTACGCAGTTTCAGGAAAGAACCGTTTTCAACAAAGTAAGTGGAAACACGCTGTTCATTGTTTGTATCGCTGCGGGTCAATGCCGGAATAGTAGAGTTCGGATTAGTAGGCGACCAGGCATTGAGCAGGCGGGTTCCTTTGTTCAGGAAGCCGACGTTGGATGCACTCCAGAAGTCACTTTTCTTCTTCACGTCACTGATGATATCTACTCCTTGAACGCCTTGCCAGAACATAGTCAGGTCGAAGTTCTTATATTCCAGGTAGATATTCAATCCGTAGCTGAAAGCAGGAGTCGGATCGTAAATCCATTCCTGGTCTTTTTCATCAATTACACCGTTATGGTCGATGTCGCGGTAGCGGATACGGCCTACGGCTGCACCTTCCTGCGTAGCGTGATTGTCCACTTCTTCTTGTGATTTGAAGATACCGTCGGCAATGTAGCCCACTTGTGAGTTGTATGTATGACCGACTACACTTTTTACTCCATTACCACCAAACTTTCCATTGGCAGCCACTGTCTCCGGCAGTTCAAGAATTTCATTCCGGTAAGTGGAGATGTTTCCGTTCAGGTCGTAAGTCAGTCCGAAGGCAGTCTTGTTGCGGTAGCCCAAGTTGAATTCAAAACCCTGGTTTTTCATTGCGCCCGAATTAATCCAACGATTGCCACCTTCTCCCAAGACTCCCACTCCTGCCATTTCAGTCAGGATATCGGTGGTTTTCTTGTAATAGTATTCCAATGAACCATACAGAGATTGTTTGAATAGGCTGAAGTCGATACCGGCGTTCGTCTGTGTGGTTGTCTCCCATTTGATATTGTCATTACCAATCTGGTTACGTTTGAATCCGGAAGGCAGAGTACCACCTCCGTTAGAACCTGTAATATCGTATGCCGTACCGTAGCTTTGACCTCCAAATGAATCTGTTGTTCCATAATTAGGAGCGTAGATAGTGTAACGGGCAAGGTTGGAGATTTCCTGATTACCGGTCTGTCCCCATGAAGCACGCAGTTTCAGATCGTCCAACCAAGTCAGTTCCTTCATAAAGCTCTCCTGTGTGATGCGCCATCCCAAAGAAACGGAAGGGAAAGTGGCATAACGATGGTTTTTACCGAAGCGGGAAGAACCGTCACGACGGAGCGTCAATGAAAGCAGATATTTGTCAGCATAAGAATAGTTCATTTTACCGAAGAAAGAGACAAGCGAGTAACCTTCACCGGCACCGTAAGCCTGTGCTGTGCCGCTACCTGCATCGGGCCACATATAGTCGGGAGTAAGGATAGAGAAATCTTCTTTGTAGCCGGAGAAATGACTGTCGTCTTCCCGGTTCAGCTCCATACCTGCCATAACATCTCCACGATGTTTGCCTATTTCCAACTGGTAAGTGGCAATGGCATTCCACATCCATTTGGTCCAGTGTTCTTGTTTGGCTTCCACTGCACTCTTGCCGTTATTGGTCTGTGTTCCTTCCTGATAAGGATAGGTGAAGTAACGGGCTTGCTTGTTTGCGTAGTCCAGACCAAAAGTAGAACGAACATTGAATCCTTTGAAGAGGCTTAGATTCACATAAGCATCACCGAACATACGCCAGTAAGTGTATCGGTTGTCTTTGTTGTATTCGAGTACGGCGCGAGGATTACGACGGTCCGGCCATCCGCCTACCGGTCCTCCCCATGAACCATCCGAAGCATAAACGGGGATAGCGGAAGGAATGTCCAAAGCAGTTTCAATAATTCCGCCGGGAGCTTGTACTTCCGAAGTCCGGTTTAAGGTGAAATGCTGGCCGATAGTCAAGATATCATCTATTAATTTATAATCGCTGTTCATACGGGCGGAGAAACGGTCGAAGTCCGTATCTTTAATTACACCCAGGTTTTTGTAATATCCCAGAGAAAAGAAGGAAGAACCTTTCTCCGAACCGTTGCTGACAGAGAGATTGTATTGCTGGATAACACCTGTACGGGTAATTTCATCAAACCAGTCGGTATCTGCCACAGGCATTGTATTCTTCGAGTCCAGGTATTTGGAAAGACTCATACTGTGTAGTACCGGATTTCCGTTGGCATCGTAACCCCAATTGTAGTTATATCCCAAGGCATTGCCGTTCGGGTTCTCACCATCGTTTACATAGGCTTGCCACATGGCACGTCCGTACTGTTCCGTATTCAACACGTCCATCTTACTTTGATACATGGAAGCTGAAACCGAAGCATCAAAATTGATTTTAATCTGGCCTTTCTTTCCTTGTTTGGTAGTAATGACGATAACGCCATTTGCAGCACGCGAACCGTAGATGGATGCTGAAGCAGCATCTTTCAGTACTTGAATGGATTCAATGTCGTTTCCGTTCAATTCGTGCATACCGGCTTTGGTAGGAACTCCATCGATAATATAAAGAGGATCGTTGTTGTTCAGCGTACCGATACCGCGAATACGTACGGTAGCCGATCCGCTCGGATTTCCATCCGCTGTAATGTTCATACCGGGCACGCGGCCTTGAAGTGCTTTCACCGGGTTATTCTCCCCTTGCTTCTGGATTTCGTCTACTTTCACTACGGAAACAGCACCGGTCAGGTCGGCTTTACGTTGAGTGGTATAACCTGTTACAACCACTTCATCTACCATTTGAGTGTCTTCTTCCAATAATACATTAACGATAGCAGCCGATTTTACGGTCACCGGTTTATAACCAATATACGTAATCTTTAAAGTAGAGTTAGCCGGAACCGAAAGGGTGAAATTACCATCTAAATCAGTAATTGTTCCATTAGCAGTAGCTGTAGCTTCAACAACAGAGGCGCCGATGACCGGCTGTCCGTCCGTTTTAGAAGTAACGTTTCCTTTCACCGTAATGCTTTGCCCCCAAAGGACTGACATGGAAGTAAACAGGAAACAAACGCTGCAAAGAAGTTTTTTGTTCTTCATAATACGATGCATTAGTTTGATGTTATTAAATTAAAAGTACGAATTTTATCTATATCGATAATGCAAATTACGGTTGATTTATATCAAACGACTGAAAAAAATGTTTCAAAGGCTATAACATTTGTTGCATAGAACGCTATTTTATAGGGTTTTATACATGTTTTCTTTCATTATGGGAATTCTTGGATTCATATTCTTTTATAATCGCAGAAAACGCTACCTTTGTATAGTGATATGAGCCCAAAGAAAGAACGACTCTTCATTAAATAATAAACTCTAAAAATAAGATTCATGACTAAGCAACAAGCTTTAAAACTCTTTGAAGAAAGAAGAGTACGTACGGTATGGGATGATGAACAGGAGAAGTGGTATTTTTCGATAGTAGATGTGGTGGCTGTCTTGACAGACAGCAGTAACCCTCAAACTTATTGGCGTGTGTTAAAAAAGAGACTACTAGCGGAAGGAAACGAAACCGTTACAAATTGTAACGGTTTGAAAATGCAGGCAGCGGATGGTAAAATGCGCCTTACCGATGTTGCTGATACCGAACAGCTTCTCCGCCTTATCCAATCTATTCCTTCTCCTAAGGCGGAGCCTTTCAAACTATGGATGGCTAAGGTTGCCAGCGAACGGCTCAACCAAATACAAGACCCCGAATTATCAATTGACCAAGCTTTAATGGATTATAAACGTATGGGATACTCGGATAGCTGGATTAACCAACGTCTGAAATCAATAGAAATCCGTAAAGATTTGACTGACGAGTGGAAGAAACATGGATTGCAAGAAGGCGTTCAATTCGCTACACTCACAGATATTATTTATCAGACCTGGTCGGATATGACATCTAAAGAGTACAAACAATTTAAAGGATTGAAAAAAGAAAACCTACGGGATAATATGACCAATAAAGAATTGGTATTAAATATGCTTGCCGAACTTTCTACTAAAGAAATATCCGAAATCAGCGATCCCGAAACATTCAATGACCACATGGATATTGCTCAACAAGGTGGAGAAGTTGCCCGCAATGCCCGACTGGAACTGGAGGCTAAAACGGGCAAGAGAGTAATCTCTCCTCTTAATGCAAAAAGTGGTATTCTACTGAAAGGTAAATCTGAAAACATCTCGAAAGAAGGATCGGAAGATGAACTTAAAGATTAACTCTAAAATAATCCAATAAATAAACGACATGAAAACAATCTCCAACGAACAACTCACGATTCAAGTATCTCCTCACGGAGCTGAACTCTGCAGTATCGTCGCCAATGGAAAAGAATATCTGTGGCAAGCCGATCCTGCTTTTTGGAAACGTCACTCTCCTGTCCTATTCCCGATTGTAGGGAGCGTATGGGAAAATGAGTATCGGAATGAAGGGATTCCTTATACGCTTACTCAACATGGTTTTGCCCGTGACATGGAATTTACTCTTATTTCTGAAAAAGAGGATGAAGTACGTTACCGCCTTGTCAGCAATGAAGAAACTTTGCATAAATACCCTTTTTCATTCTGTCTGGAAATAGGCTATCGCATCCAGGGAAAGAAAATTGAGGTTATGTGGGAAGTAAAGAATACTGGCGACAAGGAAATGTATTTTCAGATTGGTGCACATCCAGCTTTCTATTGGCCGGAGTTCGATACAAGCAATTCTGAAAGAGGGTTCTTCGGATTTGACAAGGAAAACGGTTTGAAATATATTCTCATTTCAGAAAAAGGATGCGCTGATCCTTCTACTGAATATTCTTTAGAGTTGACAAACGGATTATTACCACTGGACACGCATACGTTTGATAAAGATGCTTTGATACTGGAGAATGAACAGGTCCGTAAAGTTTCCTTATATAATAAAGAGAAACAGGCTTATCTTAGTTTACATTTTAACGCTCCGGTAGTTGGACTCTGGTCTCCACCTGCAAAGAATGCTCCTTTTGTCTGCATCGAACCTTGGTACGGACGTTGCGACCGTGCACATTATACTGGTGAATATAAAGATAAGGACTGGATGCAGCACTTACAACCGGAAGAGATATTCCAAGGAGGATATACAATTGAAATTGATGAATAATTGATGAATAAAAAGTAGCTGCCGGATTTCACATCTGACAGCTACCAAACACCTAATTCTAATCTACAAAACCTAACTTATAAATCTAACCTATGAATCCTTAAAAAGCAATCAATACTTGTTGCTTTCACTGAATCTATGCAAACATCTATTGTGTAACTTCTACTTCTATTATAAACCCAACCGATACGCATTGAATGAATCTACTTGAAATGAACCTCCTTTGCTATAAAAACACATACGGTTGTATGGTTCCGATGGAAAGATAAGATTAGTCATTGCTACCTTTCCTCCATTCAGGAATATTTCTACAGAACATTTATCAACAAAGACATCCAACGTATATTTATTCTCTTTCTTTATCGGTGCCCAGGTAGCTAATGCGAAATCATCTATATAATTGATGGAAGTCGTCTTTCTACGGTCGTGAACCTCTATTTCATGAGGTACACTCTTCTTTCCGAAATCCACGATACCACTTTTCGTCCGGTCCATAACCAATCTCTTTTCCGGAAGATTGAAGTAGATATCCACCTTTTCCCCTTTATCATTAAAGAGACTGAATCCCATTATCTCCGCTTCTCCGGCGGTAATTTCCAATGCCAGTTCATAAGCACCATCATTATCAGCCAATAAAGAATCAATATGATAATCATTGGCAACCGTAAATGCCGGAATCTCTTTCTTTTCTTTTCGCAGAGTTTTTATCTCCAGTACCGGAGCTGCTGAAAGATAAATTTCACCGTCTTGTGTATAAAGACTTAACTCACGCGGCAAAGCGTTAGCACTACGGAATTGCTTTGTCGGAACAATATTGCCAGTTACTCATCCAAGGAACAGCAATCGTTCGTTCTCCAGTGTTTGAGAAACAAACGGTAGCATAGTGATCTTTGCCCCAATCCAACCATTTCGTGACATTTGGCTGACTGTCACAACTGAATTTCTTTCCATCAAAGTCTCCTGTAAAGTATTGAGTGGCACTTCCTCCGAAATAACATCCTGGATTGACGTTCACTATCAATGCCCATTTCTTACGGTTCAGATCACCATCCACCGGAAGTTCCACCATGTCCGGACATTCAAATTGACAAGGCTGTACCCCGTATCCTTCTCCGAAACTACTCATATAGTTCCAGTCCTTCAGATTCTTAGAGTCATAGAAACGCATTTCTTTATCGGCGGAGACAATCATCACCCATTTATCTTCCGGTTCATACCGGAACACTTTCGGATCACGAAAATCTTTCAAACCATCAGCAGGACTCAAGATAGGGTTCTTCTCATATTTAGTAAATGTCCGTCCGTTATCCTTGCTAAAAGCAAGACATTGGATCTGCCCGTTTTTGTCACTGGCAGAAGTATAAAAAGCCAGGATACTCCCTGCTCCGTAACCCGCTATATTCTCCTGATCGACAATAGAGCTGCCCGAAAAGATATGTCCCAATGTGTCACGGGCGATAGCTGGTTCCAAATGTTCCCAATGTACAAGGTCCTTACTGACAGAATGTCCCCAATGCATATTTCCCCATTTAGAACCGTAAGGGTTATATTGAAAATACAAATGATATTCTCCATCTTTATACACCAATCCGTTGGCATCATTCATCCAGCCATAGAGAGGAGTATGATGGTAAACAGGGCGGAACTTTTCCGAATTGGCTGTATCAAAAGTATCAGATAGTTTGATTTCTTTCCAGCAAAGTGCATCCTTTGATTTATTACGAACACGCACGGTGGCAGCCTTCGCTCCGGCAGGCAAGGCAAATGGAACGAAATAGTCCACTTGAGTCTGTGCCAAACGAATATCCATATCGGTATCCGCAGCCTCTCCTGTATCAAGGAGAACCTGACTTTCCGCTACTTCCTCTTCTATAGGAAGCAATATATAATTAGTCGGATTGGTGATATGGATGACAGTCAGGCTATCGCTTTTCTGTTCCAAGGTCAACTTGCTTTTTGTTGTGTGGCAATAAGTCAGTCCGTAAGAGACTGCTAACGCAAGTATTGCACCTTTACATAGTTTCATCCAAGGGTTTGTTTTCATGGCAACAAAGTATTCCTAGTTTATACAAGCTTTTAATCTAAAATAGACGAAGGCAAAGGTAGGGGGTATCTTCGCCTTCGTCTATAAACTTTGTTTCAAAGGGTATCAAATTTGATACAAATCCTAAGAATTTTCTTTTTATCATCCAAAAATAAAGACCTGCAACCTCTTTGTTTTCCTGAATTTATTTTTCTACTTTTGAAGCAAATCTTTATTCTTCTACTTATGCCAGCAAATAGAAATGCCTTAATTCGTTATAAAACAATTGATAACTGTCTGCGTAATCCTTATCGACGCTGGACGTTGGAAGATTTGGTAGATGCTTGCTCGGATGCTCTTTATGAATACGAAGGCATCGATAAAGGCATAAGCAAACGTACGGTACAGATGGATATACAGATGATGCGCAGCGAGAAGCTGGGTTATAACGCTCCGATTGTAGTGTACGAAAATAAATACTATAAATACGAAGATCCGGAATACAGCATTACACAAACTCCGCTGAACGAACAAGACCTGAAAACGATGTCGGAAGCCGTGGAAGTGTTACGGCAATTTAAGGGTTTCTCCTATTTCACGGAAATGAGCGATATAATCAACCGCCTGGAAGACCATGTCGCTTCTGCCCGGATGAAAACCACTCCTGTCATTGACTTTGAAAAGAATGAATCATTGAAAGGACTGGATTATCTGGATACGATCTATCACGCGATTGTAAACGAGCATCCGATACAGCTCAAATATCGTTCGTTCAAGGCACGTTCGGCCAACAGCTTTATTTTTTATCCTTATCTATTAAAAGAGTATCGTAACCGGTGGTTCGTTTATGGTGTCAGAGGAAACGGACGGATCTTGCAAAATTTAGCTTTGGACAGAATACAATCATTGGAAGTTCTGCCACAACAACATTACATAAAAAATACGTTCTTCGATCCGAACACGTTCTTCGATGATCTGGTAGGAGTCACTAAAAACTCCGGAAGTGTAGCGGAGAAAGTCGGTTTCAAGGTAGCGGCTGCCGAAGCACCTTACATCATAACCAAGCCTATACACCGCAGCCAGCAAGTGGTGGAAAGATTGGCTGACGGAAGTGTCATACTGGAAATTGAAGTCGTCATCAACCATGAGTTAGAACGAGTATTCTTCGGATATGCCGAGGGAATACAAGTTCTTTATCCGAAGACTCTGGTAGAATTGATGGGTAGGAAACTAAAAAAGGCTGCCGAACAATATACCCATTCAAAATGAAAAGGGAACACGTCCAATTATCCTATCTGACATTCAAGAAAAACAAAAAAGCATGTGAGATCCTGTCTATTGTTCAACTATGGAGAACTTGTTTATTCTTCAAGTAAGGCTCTCGCACATTCGTACCCTTCCTGATAAAACTCTGTCAACTTTTGCACATCTTTCTCGATGCGGTCTACGGCTACAGGTTTTAACGGGCGAATAACGATAATCTGTCCTTCATCCTCCATGCGCTCTACCATTTCCAACTGCTCATTATAAACAGCACACCGCCGACTTAACGCTTCGCGCAACTTCGGATATTTCCGATATACAAACGAAGGGATACGAATGTCTTTCGAATCTTTCCGATACCCCCGGTTACGGGTGAGTACCACAACATTTCTCGTGCAGCCATCCGTAATGGCTCTTTGCAAAGGAATGGAATCTACAATTCCTCCGTCGAGCATGGGAACCCCGTCAACATAAGTAATAGGACATACAAAAGGGAGACTGCTGGATGCGCGGACAATATCAATCACCCTGCGACTGTCTTTTTTCTCTTCGAAATAGTTGGCTTCTCCCGTGATGCAATTCGTAGTCACCATCACAAAACGTTCCGGTGAAGCAAAGTATGTTTCATAATCGTAAGGAAGAATATGTTCGGGGAACTCATTGAATAATAGATCAAAGTCCAATATATTACGCTTTTTGAACAAATGTTTCAGACCGATATAATTATACTTCTCCAACAAGTCAATGTTGCTGTACTTGGCACGTCCCCGTTGCCGTGATGCATACGACAACCCGTTGCACGCACCGGCAGACACTCCTATCGCATAGGGAAACCGGATATTGTGATCCATAAAATAATCAAGCACACCGCAGGTGAATACTCCGCGCATTCCCCCGCCTTCCAACACTAATCCCGTAGATTCATCAATTTTCAAATCCTTCATTTTTATCTCCCGTATTCTTATTCCGGCGGATTACCAGCAAAGATGACAATTCACGCATCACAGCCTCATCCTCGGATAATTTCGTATAAGAAAGATGGCTCATTATCAATAATCCGTCTTTCTCTTCAGTCACTAAATCTTCTACTCCCGCAAACCACACTATCATCGTTTGTTCCGGATAACGCACCTGCAAATCGTCAATGCGTCCACGGAACTCTTCATCGTCCGTATCAAAAAGAAAAAGACGCACCGAATGTCCGTTCTGCAACATCTTATCCAAATAGGAAAAAAGAAACAGATCAATCATTCCGCCAAGCACGAAACTGACTGTCGCGCCTTCCCGATACTGACGATTGACAAATACGGCCACCGGACACTTCACCTGCTCCATAATCTCATCAATCTTATCCCGGAAGAGCGTTAACCATAAAATTGCTCCCGGAGTTCCCGGCATATCCGAACGATAATGACTCCCGGCTCCCAAAAGTAGCATATCAGGATGTTCGTTACGGACAAAATGGATGATTTCCTGTACAAGTTTGTCTGTCACCCGATAATGGTTATCTACCTGGATATTCAATTTCGCCGCCTGTTGATTAAGCAAAGCAAAACTCTCGCTGGCATAATGTTCGGCATTCAACGGATTCAGATCCGTGCCCACCGTATAGTGTGCTGCAATCAAATGATTTTTCTTCAATTGCTTTCCAAATAACAAATCATAAATGGACAACAACACACGCCCGGATTCCGGACGCCCGAAACAAAATATCAATTTGTGCTTCAAAGATAATTTTTCTTCCCGACGTACGAAAATATGTTCCACCAAATGAAGCAAAGGAGTAGTCATAAAGGTCGTAACTAGCGCCATAATGACCAAAATTACGAATATAGAGGGAGGAAGAACTCCCATTTCATAACCGATATTCAAAGCGACAAGCTCCATCAATCCCCGTGTATTCATCAATGTCCCTATCGTCAGACTATCCTTCCACGACTCACCCACCAAACGGGCGGCAATGGCACATCCACCCAGTTTGCCGACAACAGCAACCGTCACCAACAGTAAACATACCATCCACAACTCCGGACTGTTTATCAAACCGATTTCCGTGCGCAATCCGGTGAAGGCAAAGAACAGAGGTAAAAAGAAGACTAATGAAATATCTTCCACCTTCTCCATCATCACCTTCCGGAAACCCAGATTGGACGGCATCACTACCCCTGCCATAAAGGCTCCGAACAGTGCATGAATACCAATAATTTCGGTCAGACAAGAAGAAATAATAAGAATGAGCAGAATAAATGCCACGAATGTTTTATTGATTGCTTCCCGGTTGGCATATACTTCTCCCACTTTCTTCAGAAATGGGCGAACGACCAAAAACATGACCGCAATATAGACAACTGCCAGCCCCACTGAATAAAGTGCACTGGCAAAACTTCCTGCTTTGGAGATAGCAATCACCACTGCCAACAGACACCAGGCTGTCACATCATCATTGGCAGCGGAAGCAATGGTCAGCGTCCCTAAAGGAGTCTTCGTCATATTCCGCTCCTGAATGATGCGCGCCAATACCGGAAAAGCGGTGATACTCATAGAAATACCTATAAACAAAGCAAATGGAAGAAACGGAGTTTGGGCAGCTGCATATTCTTCGTACACCCAGTAAGAAGACAAGATGCCCAGAAAGAAGGGTACTAGGATTCCGGCATGGCTAATCACCAGCGTTTCATTGATTTTATTTTTCAGTACACTGAAATCCAGCTCCATACCGATGACAAACATAAAAAGGATCAGTCCCACCTGACTCAACAGTTCAAGATTGGTAAGCGAGTGTGCCGGAAAAAGGAAATGAAAAGCATCTGGAAAGAAAAAGCCGAGTACGGAAGGTCCTAATACAATACCGGCAACAATCTCTCCAATCACTCCCGGTTGCCCGATCAGACTGAACAAATAGCCAAAAAGACGCACCATCAGCAGTACGGCTATAATCTGAATCAACAAGGTAGTGAGCGGATGATGAAGATTATCCTGTATAAACTGGAGAAACATAGTGAATGGATTCCCCTGTACTATGTTCTGCGCATTTACCGCATAGTGCGAAAACCGGTCACCCTCTTCAATAGCAACATAAATCAACCCTCCAAACAGGAGTAACATCAGTACATAAATGACATAATTCTTCCGGGCCCTGTTCCGCATAAACTTTATTTTTACGATTTGTGCATATTTATGGTAAAAACAAACGAAAAAGGCAGATAGTTTGGCGAAAATAACAAATTCTCAAATAAAATCTTGTTTTTTTGCTTCAATCTATGTAACTTTAGGCTAGCTTAATTGTTTAAGGAGGAAAAAATCAAAAAAGTCCTGCCCGCAGGCAAGCACCATGAGAATACAGTTTGAGATTAAAGAAAATTTGCCGGAAATTATCGAAGAAATCTTACACTCTGATAAGTGGCAAACTTCCGTGAAGGAAGAACTGAGCGGTCGGACGACCGTTGTGATCCGTGACCAAGCGTATGGTTCAGAAGCTACCATTGAAATTTATGCTACATCTATTGAAATCAAAACCGCATGGTCAAAGTACTCCTATCGTATATTTGTAACCAACGATATTGTATGGTGCGAATATAACGGTGCCTATCGTGGTCTGTTGGAACAAGTGCTCCTACCTACTATTACTCCTAAAGAAAACCTGCTCAATTCTGACGTGACTGAAAGTTCGCTCTACGGAAATGAGCATAAGAAATTGAGAGAGTATGCAGAAGATAACCTGAAACTGAAACAATTCCGCAGGGAAAACTTCAATGAACAGAAGAATGGAACCGCTCCATTCGATCATCCCAAGCGTGTGTATGATGAGTTTATCAAAGAAGATTATGTAGTAGCACCCAAAGAAGAAGAGAACAAATAATCTGTACTTAATGCTTTACCTTGTGCCATCGTATTGGCACTCCAGTGCCACCATATTGACACAGTCGTGCCAGTAAGGTGGCATGATTGTGCCAATAAAAAAGGTTGAACAATTATCAAACGCTCTCTCTCATAAATTTTATAGCCGTACCCACTACCTCCAACCCGGGTCACTTCCAAACGGTATCTATTTACCGGATGCACATACACATACATGATTCCCACTAAAAGCAGTAAGACAAAGCAACTAACACCTATTACTTTTTTATTTCTCTTCATATTCGTATGGTTTCAACTCCCAGGTATCATCGTAATAATAAGTGGAAGATCCTCCTGTAGCTATAATTCCCCGTTTTCCAGTAGAAAAACATACAGCTTTCGAGCGTGTGCTTCCTTCGAAATCGGTCAAATCCTCCCCATCTCACAGGTCTGTCAAAGGGTCGTAAATCCAGTAGTTAGAGCGGTAACTGCTTCCTGCAGTCTGTCCTGATCTCAATTTTCCTTTATCTTCCTCTGTGTCCTCTGCGTCCTCTGTGGTGAAATAATCTGTGTAAATCTGTGTAATCTGTGGTGAAACTTTCCTATATTTGTAGCCAAAACAATTTAATATTAATTTCATAGGAATGAAAAAGACAATCCTTATTGCTGCTTTAGGCTTGTTCAGCCTAAACATCATGGCACAAGATGCAAAACCTGAAGAAGGTTTTGTTTTCACGACAGTGAAAGAAAACCCGATTACTTCTATCAAGAATCAAAATCGTTCGAGCACTTGCTGGAGTTTCTCAACTCTCGGATTCATTGAATCAGAATTGCTTCGCTTAGGTAAAGGCGAGTATGACCTGTCTGAAATGTTTGTCGTACACAAAACGATGCAGGATCGCGGAGTAAACTATGTACGCTATCATGGTGACAGTTCTTTCTCCCCGGGCGGAAGTTTTTATGATGTAATGTACTGCATCAAGAATTATGGTATTGTTCCTCAAGAAGTGATGCCGGGTATCATGTACGGTGACACGTTGCCGGTACATAACGAGCTGGATGCTGTTGCTTCCGGTTACATCAATGCTATTGCGAAAGGTAAGTTGAGCAAACTGACTCCGGTATGGAAAAACGGACTAAGCGCTATTTATGATACTTATCTGGGAGCATGTCCGGAGAAATTCACATACAAAGGCAAAGAATATACTCCGAAGACTTTTTCTGAATCACTGGGATTGAACTGTGACGACTATGTATCACTGACTTCTTATACACATCATCCATTCTATTCTCAATTCGCAATCGAGATTCAGGATAATTGGCGCAATGGTTTATCCTACAACCTGCCTATCGAAGAGCTGATGGCTGTAATGGACAATGCTGTAAAGAAAGGTTATACTTTTGCATGGGGTAGCGACGTCAGCGAACAGGGATTCACACGTGACGGTATCGCCGTTATGCCGGATGTAAACAAAGAATCTGAACTTTCCGGTTCGGATATGGCTCGCTGGACCGGCCTGACTGCTGCTAACAAACGTCAAATGATGACAACCAAACCATACCCGGAAATCGACGTCACTCAAGAAATGCGCCAAGTTGCTTTTGACAATTGGGAAACTACGGACGACCACGGAATGGTAATCTACGGTATCGCTAAAGACCAAAACGGAAAAGAATACTTCATGGTGAAGAATTCTTGGGGTAAATCAGGCAAATACAATGGTATCTGGTATGCTTCCAAAGCATTCGTTGCTTACAAGACTATGAATATTCTTGTACACAAAGACGCACTGCCTAAAGAGATTGCTAAAAAACTGGGAATCAAATAAACGAGTACCCATCCTTTATAAATAAAAAGCCTCATTAGCTACAAATAGCTTCTGAGGCTTTTTTAAGCAGTTATTTTCCGGGATTACTCCATGTTATCGAAACCAAAGTAAGACTGCTGCTTTTTTCCTCCAAATAGAATCGACCAAAGAACGGATTTCAACGGTAAACAGTTTTGTTCTATTTTTAAGATTCTACCGTTTGACAGTGGCTATGAATCAAATCAAGCAGAGAATAAAATGCATGAATTAATGCAAGATTATACACATACAGCCCCTTATTATGCATAAATACAAGGAAAAACAGACGGTCTTTATGGTATAAATGCACCCTTGCTTTTAATGAAACGCAGGCTTGGTCGGTGAGAAACGCATCCTTGCTCACCGACCAAGCCAGCGTTCATCGGTGAGAAAGGATTTTGGGGCTGAAAGAAGAGCCATTTCCAAGTTATTTCACTTCAGAATCCATTGATTCTTTATATAGCAAATAGCTATATAATAGGAAAAGAATCATTCATTTACTCCGACTCTGAAAGCAAATAAGTACCAAAAGGATCTTCCATCAGCAAAGCGCTGTCTTTTCGCATTTCCCCGATACATATTTAAGCGATTTTTTATCAACCTCTTGCATACCGGCTCTGATTGACAGCAGGGAGAATGTATAAAACATCCCATTTTTATGTATAGTCCAATTTTAAGCAGACGCAGATTTATTTCTCGCGATATTCCAGCGGAGTCATCTTCACCTTTTTACGAAAGTATTTATTGAAAAAAGAATGATTGTTAAAGCCTAACGAGAAAGCTATTTCTTTCACCGGCAACCGGGTGGTTTTCAATTGGGCCTTCGCATTCATAATAATAATTTCTGTAATGATTGCCAACGGACTGTATCCGCTTGCCCGACGGATGGCACTTGAGAAATGTGCCGCAGTAACCCCACACTTCTCCGCATAAAACGCCACTTCATGCTCTTTGGTATAATGAACCATCAACAACTGTATAAACTGCCTGTACAACTCCTGTTCTCTTCTCAAAGGTTCATCGAGCTTCTTGCCATAGCGTTTATACAATTCTTTCGTTCCCTGCAAAAAAATAGCCAGTACGGAACGTATGATCTCTTTATTTTCTAATGAATGTGGGAGTGTATAAGCACGAATCAGTAAAAGATATACATTCCGGTATAAGCCGGCAACATCCTCTTGCAGAGAAATGACCGGACTGTTCAATATCATAGGCATAAAGTCCAGCAGGATTTCCACATAATTGCCCGAAAGCATAAAATCGGACGAGAAACCGGCAAAAGAAATACGGGTATCAGACGAAACTTCGTGTATCTGAATGAATGAATTAGGAAGAACAACGATGAAATCATTCTTACGAATGACAATCTCCAACAAATTAATGGTAGCTCTGACCATCCCTTCCGTACAAAGCACAAAGACACCGGCTTTTATTTTGCAGGGGAAATTACCATAGTAGTTTAAGATATCTCCGGTGATACTGTCATCTGCTATAAAATCAACCGGAAGGTCAAATTTAGGAAAGGATTCGTTCGTTGTCATCGTCAGTTCTTTTTTAATTTACCAAAAATATCCATTTCATCCGGATTCCGGGCAACAAGTTCAAAAATAGTATATTATATCCTACAAATAGAACATTATTTTCTTCTTTATTAGGATTGTATTTAAGAAAATAGCAAATATAGAATATTGAATCCCAAGAATGGAGCTTGACGGCAGTCACCTATTAGCCGTACTTTGCATCGTTTTAATAAATATGTTGAAATAAAACCTAGAAGAGAATGAGAACTTTAAAAAGACTTTTTTATGTAGCTTGTACGGCTTTCCTCCTTACATCTTGCGAGGAAACCTATAATGACAAGCTATTCTGGCCGGGTGAACTCTGCCAGGAGTATGGCTCATACATCAAACCGGCGACCTTAAACCTGACCTACAGCGGGGAGAAACTCGTTGGAAAAACTGTCGACTTTAAAACAGAAGACAGTGAAAAAGGAACCTTGACACTGAATGATATTATCCCGGGAGAGAAACAAACTCCTCTTCCAATCAGTCTGTGCGAACAGGAAGACTCTTATACATTTAGCGGCAAAAACGTCACGATGGGAGGAGCAACCGTGACATACAGCGGTGCCATCACTCCAAAAACAATGAAACTGGATTTGGACGTAGTAATACCGCAAAATAAATGGAAGAAAAGTTATGGCATATCCAATTTCACTAAAGGAAAGAAAATGACTGTCACTTACAGCGGAGGGCAATATGTATGGAAAGAAACGAATGAAATCTTAACCGGAGGATTCTATGTCCATCTGGATGACGTGGAACTGACCAAAGCGGGCAGTACACTGTTTTTAAGGATGAAACTGATTCAAAATGCACTTTGCTATTTCATACCGCAACTTCTTCAGACAATCACCCTACAACCCGACGGTAACCTTGTAGCCAATTATACGACGAGTCCCGTTTACATCGGCAGCGTACCGATCAATAACATAGATCCGGATAAAGACGTCGGTACCATCGCAACATTTGTCACTAAGTTTATGATTGGTTTACTGACGGAAAAAGATATCAATAATGCATTGACAGACCGTACGTGGACCGCTTCACCAATTAATCTAATCACCTGGACAGAGGAGAGCGGTAGACTTAAAATAAACCTGAACTTACCGGCAATTATCAGTCTGGCAACCAAGGACGGTGAAACTCCTATCGATTCAGGACTGGTTTCCGGAATTATGGAAGCTCTTGCCCAATCCAATCCTGTGCAACTGAAACTGTTGCTCGGAATCGTGAACTCCATGATCGACAATCCACTACTCGGTATCATAACCAGTATGGATACGGCGAGCTTCCAGCAGGTATTCTACTTACTGACTGAAGGAATTATCTTTCATATAGAAGAGGAAGACGGACATACCCATCTTTACTTAACCAAAGAGTCGACAACTGCTTTCATTCAGTTATTGCCCGGACTGCAACCGATAGTGGAAGGAATGTTGCCGGAAAGCATGGCCAACAATACTGTATTTAAAAACCTGCTCGGACTTCTCATGGGAAATGACGAAAACGGTCTGCCGGTTTTATGGAATGCAGCCAATACTATTGACTTAGGATTGGATCTTCTGCCACAAGAATAAACATCAACTATGAATATCAAAAAAGAAAACAATGAAGAAAATATATATTCTAACTTTGCTACTATGCTTCACCAGCCTTGGGAGTAGTTTTGCCCAAACGCTGAAAGGACATATATATGATGCAAATACCAATGAACCATTGGTGGGAGCAGCCGTTACGTATAAGTTACAGGGCAATCAGGGAGTAGTGTCCGACATCCATGGGGCTTATGAAATCAAGCTGCCCGAAGGGGGTGTCGATCTCGTATTCAGTTATGTGGGCTACGAAGATGTACTGATGCCGATCGTAATCGACAGACGTGAGGTAATCACCAAAAACGTCTACATGAAAGAAAGCACCAAACTGTTGGAGGAAGTCGTGGTCAGCGCCGGACGCTTTGAACAGAAATTGAGTAATGTCACTGTTTCCATGGATGTAGTGAAAGCCGGTGACATTGCCCGCCAGGCACCAACAGATATATCGTCTACCCTCCGCACTCTTCCGGGAGTGGATATTGTAGACAAACAACCTTCCATACGTGGTGGTAGCGGATGGACATACGGAGTAGGTGCACGCAGTCAGATTCTGGTGGATGGTATGAGTACCCTGAATCCCAAGACAGGCGAAATCAACTGGAACACCGTACCTTTGGAGAATATCGAGCAGATTGAAGTAATCAAAGGAGCCTCTTCCGTTTTATATGGTTCATCGGCTTTGAATGGTATCATCAATATCCGCACCGCACGTCCGGGGTTAGCTCCGAAAACACGTTTCAGCGCATATCTCGGTATCTATGGTGATGCGGAGAATGACGAATACCAATGGAGTGACAAGAATTTCTGGAAAGAAGATAAATATTCGGTCAAACCGATTCTGCGCGGAAATCTTCTTAGTGGTGTGCGTAATCCGATTTACGAAGGATTCGATCTCTCCCACGCCCGTCGTATCGGTAATTTCGACGTCAGTGGCAGCCTCAATCTTTTCACCGATGAAGGATACCGCCAGCAAGGATATAACAAACGTTTCCGCATGGGAGGTAACCTAACCTATCACCAACCAGACATGGGAATGAAACTGTTGAACTATGGTTTTAATATCGATTTCCTGTCTAATCAATATGGTGACTTTTTTATCTGGCGTTCACCGACAGAGGTGTACAAGCCCTCTCCTTTCACCAACATGGGCAGGGAAGATAATAATTTCCATATCGACCCGTTTGTCAACTACGTGAATCCGGAAAACGGTACGTCACATAAGATCAAGGGACGTTTCTATTATAGTACCGACAATATCGTACGTCCTACCCAGGGAGCATCTATCATGGATATTCTGGGCAATATGGGGACAGATGCCCAAACGATACAGAATATTGCAGGCGGTGATTACAGTTCATTCTATCCGGCATTGGTGGGAATCGGTTCAGGACTAATCAATGGTAATCTGGAAGACGCTATGAATGGAGTATTCACTTCATTAGGCAATATCTTCCCTAACGCGACGACTGCCGATTATTGTGATCTGATTTCCTGGGTGATGGACAGCGGGCTACCCAGTGATTTGGGAGGACTGACGAACGGACAATTGCCTGGTGACCTGATTCCCTGGGTGTCCGACGTACTCAATCCTTCACGAAACACTCCTAAGACGCAGACTGATAAAAGCACTAACTATTATCTTGATTATCAGTTCAACAAGAAATGGAACAGTGGCGCACAAATCACTACCGGAGCCACTTATGAGCATGTACGGTATAATTCGGCCATCATGGACGAAGTCTACAAAAGCGATAACATAGCTGCTTTCTTCCAGTACGACCAACGTTTCTGGGACCGTCTAAGCGTATCTGCCGGTGTGCGTGCCGAATACTATCGTGTAAACAATCACCATCGTGAAGCAGAAACAAAGATATTCGGAACTAAAGTTCCATTCCGCCCTGTGTTCCGTGCCGGACTGAACTATCAGTTGGCTGATTACAGTTTTATCCGTGCCAGCTTCGGACAAGGTTACCGTAACCCGTCCATCAACGAGAAATACCTGCGCAAGGATATTGGAGGAGTCGGCGTTTACCCGAATCTGGATATCAAACCGGAAAAAGGGTTTAATGCGGAATTGGGATTCAAGCAAGGATATAAGATTGGCAATTTCCAGGGATTTGTAGATGTTGCAGGATTCTATACACAATATAAGGATATGGTCGAATTCCAGTTCGGACTATTCAATAATGCGGACTATACGATGATTAACAGCATCAGTGATGCCATCCGGATGATAACCGGTGGTCAAGGTTTCGGAATCGGAGCACAGTTTCATAACGTATCGAAAGCACAAATCTACGGAGTAGAAATATCGACAAACGGTGTTTTTAACTTCAATAAGAACACAAAGTTGTTCTATAACTTAGGATATGTATACACCGAACCCCGTGATGCGGATTATAAGGAACGCAATGATGCGGAGGATCTTTATACCGATCCTCTTCAAATGAAAGAAAAATCGAACACCGGAAAGTACCTGAAGTATCGTCCGAAACACAGCTTTAAAGCGACGGTAGATTTCCAGTGGAAACGTATCAATCTGGGTGCGAACGTTGCCTGGAAGAGTAAAATCCTCGCAGTGGATTACCTGATGATGGATGAACGTCCGAAAGCACAACTCGACTTGATGGATTACGTTCGCGGCATCGCTTTCGGTTATTCTAAAGGAGAGACTTTGGCTACTTATTGGAAAAAACATAATACGGACTACGCCACTGTGGATATGCGCCTTGGAGTAAAAGCGTCCAAAGAAGTAGCTTTTCAGTTTATGGTCAACAACTTGTTAAATAAAGAATACAGCTACCGCCCGATGGCAGTTGCCGCTCCACGCACGTTTGTTGTTAAGATGGATATTACATTCTAAAAAGCTATCAACAGTCAGATATATAAACAAAAGGCAAACGGTTTCTCACTTGTGTTTACAGGTGGGAAACCGTTTCTTTTTTCCTAATGCTTCTTTCTCTTTTTTATGATCTGTTCTTAAAAGAAGAACAATATATATTAAAAATAGAACATAATAATTATTCTTTTCAAGCAGTTAATCCAGCAATAATTAAAAATAGAACATTAAAAAGAAATACAGACCTTGCTAATAAATAATTGTTAGCCGAACTTTGCAATGTTTATTAAATACACAATAAAAGCAAAAAACAAAATGAGAAACTTACGGAAACTATTTTGTATAGCCTGCACAGTGTTTTTCTTTACAGCATGCGAAGAGACTTACAATGACAAGCTATTTTGGCCGGGAGAAATCAGCCAGGAATATGGCTCGTACATCAAGCCATATACGTTAGACCTAACCTACAGTGGAGAGAAGTTAATTGGAAAAACTGTCAGTTTTAAGACAGAAGACAGCGAGACGGGGACGTTGACACTGAATGATGTGATTCCGGGGGAAGCCAGTACTCCTATTAATGGTATCAAACTTTATGAGAATGAAGAAAAGGGTAACTACACGTTCAGTGGAACTAATATCACGATGGGGGGAGCTACGGTAAAGTATAGCGGTAGCATTACTCCGAAAGCGATGAAGTTGGATATAAATACTCAAATATCTGATAAAGCTAAACTGGCTGCAACATATGAATTAAACACATATGTTTGGAATCCGGAAGATTATTCGACAGTGGGTGGCTATTTCAATGAAATAATAATTAAAGAAGGAGAAGAAGATAACCTGGGATTCTTCTCAATAATAGTCCAATTATTACCTCCTATTTTAAATCAGGTTTTGCCACAAGTTCTACAAGATATTACACTCGCCCCCGACGGGAATATCATAGCTAACTATTCTTCTGAGCCGTTAGATGTGGATGAAATTATGGATATGATATCAACAGAAGAAATGGTTACAAAAATTAAAAGCAGAAAGTATCAGCCTTCTCCCAAAGGATTAGCATTTTGGAGTAAAACAGGTAACAAGTTACTTGTGAAACTAAATCTTCCGGCAATTATCACAGAAGTTGCAAAAAACAGCAACCAAAATATAGAACCTCAGTTAATAGCAGGAATTACGGATGCCATCCTAAAAAGTGATCCTTTAAAATTAAAGAGCATGTTAAGCATCATAAACAGTTTATTAAATAACAAAATGTTGGGTTATTTAGTAAATACTGACAACGTTACATTTTTATCTCTATTCGATTGTATCAAAAATGGAATTCCTTTGAATGCTATCCAATCCGAAGACAAACATATTTACCTATATCTTGATTACCAAACTTTGACTCCCATTATTAATGTTCTATCAGGAGTCAAAATCAGTCTTGGAGAAGGAGAACCATTAGAATTATCCTTATTATTTGACGGTTGGAAATTTCTACAGACATTCAATGTGGGCTTAAATATTGTCCCTATCACTGAATAACAACCTATAATTATAAAAGAAAAAACAATGAAAAAGATATCAATATTTTTGTTCGGCAGCCTGCTCTGCCTTACAGTTCCTTTCATCACGTCCTGTGATGAAGACTATCCCGGCCCCGATCCGGTAGAAGTAACCGCAAACTACTCTAACAAATTAACCAATCCGAATCCCAATCTGGCATTGACATACAGTGGAGAAGAATTGATTGGCAAATCAGTCGACTTCAGTACAGTGAAAGGAGAGGATGCTAACATCACTCTATATAATATTATCCCTAGAGAAGAAACACTGAAACTGACTAATGTTCCTATCATCGGAGATGAAGAAGGATATTCTTTTTCAGGTAACTTGACCACGGCGAGAAATATCTCGTTCAAGTATGAAGGAAAGGTGACAAAAGGCAAACTGACATTAAATGTGAGTGAGGTGAAACTGCCGGGAAACATGCTGTCCGGTAATGGTGGAAACGGAACATGGTACTTGGTGCATAATGCTCCAACAGAAGATGAAGAGAATGAGGATTTAGTTTTGTTGACAACATATTCTTATTCAAGCTATTATCAGAATGACAAAACAAACACAATCAATTGGATCTTCGCCTTTTTCGCAAAGCCTTTATTGGATAATATCTTCAGCATTATGCTAAATGATATAACTTTTCAATCTGACGGGAATATTACAGCTCATTATGCCGGATTTCCTGAAGGAGTAACATTCACAGATATTCTACCCACCAGTCCTACAACCACAGGAGGACTTTACGTAAACGAACGTCCTGATTCGGATTATAAACTATCCGGCATCAATCTTGCGAATTATTATATGGAAGACGCTTCTACTTTTTATATAATTCCCAATATTGATATGATTTTACGTCAGATACAAAGTGATAAAACAGAAACACGCAGCATATCAATAGATATATTAAAAGATTTGTATTCCAAACTGGCTCAATGGACAACGACCGGAATTAAGTTTCATATTGAAGAAAATCCAATGCGTGATTTTGTAGGTGACGAATTCGAGCAAACCAAGATAAAAGGTGATTACATTATATATATGGATCCTTCGGAAATAAAAGTTCTGATACCTATACTTGATATACTCCCCGACATACTGAAGCTAGTTGCTCCCGATATGCTGGATAAGACAATTGGTGAGTTGGCAGGTGATATGCTTCCTCCTATGTTGAAACCGACCCTAGGAAATCAGAAGATCACCGATTTATTACCTACACTTAGAAAAGATTTGAACGAATCGAACATAAAAATAGGAGTTTACTTATATAAATCAAAACAATAAAACTGTAACGAATATGAAGAAGATATATTTGATTATGTTGACTGTTCTCCTTGCAGGAGCAAGTATGAACGCGGAAACTCACACCACTGTGAAACCGGAAAGTACAATCAACAATTCTCTAAACGAGGATTGGACATTTAATGGAAATCTGAATGTAAAGGCAGGTCTATTACCCTTATCTAATGGTTCGGCTACGGTAACAGCGACTCCTAATGGTAACACAATCAGCTTATCTATTAGTGGTCTCACAATTTTAGAAATACCTATTGATCTGACTATGACTGATTTGACTTATGACGGAATTAAGATTCCAAAGGGTACAAAATCAACAGCCATGGGCTATCCTGTAACCTTCACACAAGATTGTTATATTAACGCAAATTCTTGCCAAGGAATATATTTGCGGATTACTGGAACACCTTCCGGCACCATAACTGCTGTTTTTAATTAAATGTGATTTATTCAAGTAACTCCTATTTCATAATATAGAACAATGAAAAAACTATATACACTATTAACTTTTCTCACTCTTTTCTCCGTCTGCGCCACTGCACAGACTCTGAAAGGACATATATACGACGCCAAAACCAACGAACCATTGGTGGGAGCAGCCGTTACCTACAAACTCCACGGCAACCAGGGAGTAGTATCCAACATCAACGGAGAATATGAAATCAAACTGCCCGAAGGCGGAGTTGACCTTGTATTCAGTTATGTAGGTTATGATGATGTACTGATGCCTATCGTCATTGGCAAACGTGAAGTAATCACTAAGGACGTCTACATGAAAGAAAGCACTAAACTACTGGAAGAAGTAGTGGTCAGTGCCGGACGTTTCGAACAGAAATTGAGTGATGTCACCGTTTCTATGGACGTTGTCAAATCGGGAGACATTGCACGCCAGGCGCCAACGGATATTTCTTCTACTCTCCGCACGCTTCCCGGTGTAGACATCATAGACAAACAGCCTTCTATGCGTGGTGGTAGCGGGTGGACTTACGGAGTAGGTGCACGCAGCCAGATTTTAGTAGACGGCATGAGCACGCTCAATCCGAAAACAGGAGAAATAAACTGGAACACCGTTCCTTTGGAAAACGTAGAACAAGTGGAAGTTATCAAAGGAGCTTCTTCCGTACTGTATGGTTCGTCAGCTTTGAACGGTATTATCAATATCCGTACCGCACGTCCGGGATTGACACCGAAAACACGTTTCAGCGCCTATGTCGGTGTATATGGAGATGCGGAAAATGACGAATACCAATGGAGTGACAAAAGCTTTTGGAAAGACGATAAGTATGCCGTGAAACCGATTCTGCGCGGAAGTCTTCTTAGCGGTGTACGGAATCCGATTTATGAAGGATTCGACCTCTCCCACTCCCGCCGCATCGGTAATTTTGATGTCAGTGGCGGTATCAATCTTTTCACGGACGAAGGATATCGTCAACAAGGATACAACAAACGTTTCCGCATGGGTGGCAGCCTGACTTACCACCAACCGGATATGGGAATGAAAATCCTGAATTATGGATTTAATGTGGATTTCCTTTCCAACCAGTATGGTGACTTCTTCATCTGGCGTTCACCGACGGAAGTGTACAAGCCCTCTCCTTTCACCAACATGGGACGTGAAGAGAACAACTTCCATATCGACCCGTTCATCAACTACGTGAATCCCGAAAACGGTACATCACATAAGATTAAAGGACGTTTCTATTATAGTGCCGACAATATCGTGCGCCCGACCGACGGAGCATCCATTACTGATATTTTAGGAAATATGGGAACAGACGCCCAAACCATACAGAATATCGCAGGCGGTGATTACAGTTCGCTCTATCCGGCACTGGTAGGTATCGGTTCAGGACTTATCAACGGAAATTTGGAAGATGCCATGAACGGAGTATTCACTTCACTGGGCAACATCTTCCCGAACGCAACAACCGCCGATTACTGCGACCTTATCTCATGGACAATGGATAACGGATTACCGAGTGATTTGGACAAGTTAGTACAGGATGGAAAATTACCGAGCGACCTTGTTCCCTGGTTATCCAATGTAATCAATCCCTCACGTAACAATCCGAAAACTCAGACTGACAAGAACTTCGACTATTATCTCGACTACCAGTTCAACAAGAAATGGGACGGTGGAGCACAAATCACTACCGGAGCTACTTTTGAACATATCCGTTATGATTCTGCCATCATGGATGAAGTGTACAAAAGCGATAACATCGCCGCTTTCTTCCAGTACGACCAACGTTTCTGGGATCGCTTGAGTGTATCCGCCGGCGTACGTGCCGAATACTACCGTGTGAACAACCACCACCGCGAAGCGGAAACTAAGATATTCGGAACCAAAGTTCCGTTCCGTCCCGTATTCCGTGCAGGATTGAACTACCAGTTGGCAGATTACAGCTTTATCCGCGCCAGCTTCGGACAAGGTTACCGCAACCCGTCCATCAATGAGAAATATCTGCGTAAGGATATTGGTGGTGTCGGTGTTTATCCTAACTTGAACATCAACCCCGAAAAAGGATTCAATGCAGAACTTGGATTCAAACAAGGATATAAGATTGGTAATTTCCAGGGATTTGTAGACGTTGCCGGATTCTATACACAATATAAGGACATGGTTGAATTCCAGTTCGGACTGTTCAACAATGCCAATTATACGATGATTAACAGCATCGGTGATGCCATCCAAATGTTGTCGGACGGCAAAGGTTTCGGCATCGGTGCCCAATTCCACAACGTATCGAAAGCTCAAATCTACGGAGTTGAAATCTCGACAAATGGCGTGTACAACTTCAATAAGAATACGAAGCTGTTCTATAACTTGGGATATGTATATACTGAACCCCGCGACGCAGATTATCAGGAACGCAATGCCGTGGAAGGTCTTTATACCGACCCATTGCAAATGAAAGAGAAATCAAATACCGGAAAGTATCTGAAATACCGCCCGAAACATAACTTCAAAGCTACGGTAGATTTCCAGTGGAAACGTATCAACGTAGGTGCCAACGTGGCATGGAAGAGCAAGATTCTTGCAGTGGATTACCTGATGATGGACGAACGTCCCAAAATGCAAAATGACCTGATGGATTACGTACGCGGTATCCTCTTCGGTTATTCAAAAGGCGAGACGCTGGCTACTTACTGGGACAAGCATAACACGCCCTATGCTACCGTTGATTTCCGCTTCGGTGTGAAAGCAACCAAAGAAGTGGCATTCCAATTTATGGTAAACAACCTGTTCAACAAGGAATACAGTTACCGTCCGATGGCAGTAGCCGCTCCACGTACTTTCGTACTGAAGATGGACGTGACATTCTAAAGGAAAGAAAAAGTAATAATTGTCGTAATTTGTAGGGCAGTTATTACTTTTTTTGCTTATTTTTGGGGAGAAATAATAAACACTCACGCAACAAAACATCCCCAAAATGAAAAAGGCTGTTTACATATCATTTATCATCAACCTGCTTGTATGTATTCCATTACATTCAAAGGACAGGATTTCCGAACATTTGTACACCTTACAGCATCTTATCAACGCCAACCTTGCTTATGATTCGATAGCCCCTATAGACAGTATCATTATCTGGGAACAGCAGCTAAGCCCGATACTCGAACAAGAGAACCAAACAGAACTTTTCTTCCGAATCAAACAACTACTAGTACATGTACACTCTTTACATGGCAACATCGGACAAGCTATCGATGAAGCACGACTTATGTATGAAAAAGCCGAAACCCTGAAATATGATTTAGGAATAGCACTTTCCAATACAGCTATCGGAGATGCCTATTACTGTTCAAATATGTCCAAGGAGGCAATCGACGCTTACAAAGAAGCAATCCTTCAGCCCGTATCTTCTTCGGAAGGCAACTATTACAAAGAAATGGCTATATTGCACCTGAAGGCTATCTTTATCAGGGAACGCAACCCGAAAGAAGCGAAAGTCTACAGGGAAATGTTACTGAAATCGGATGCCATACATACCAACCGAACCATCCTGTTCTTCCATTATTGTTCCGATGCGGCATATTATATAATGGTAGGAGAACTGCAGAAAGCACAAGACAGTTTCCATGAAGCGGAAAAGATTTATGACTCCTGCAAAGAGCCCTATTATTACTCCCCTTTGCTCTGCTCCCGAGGATTATACTACGAAGCAATCGGGGAAAACGAACTCGCCTTGTCATGTTATGACAACGTGTTGCAAAGTATCAAACAAAAAATGCAGTCGATAAGCTACTTACAGGTATCCTACCTGAAAGCAGACTTGCTCGCAAAAACCGGAAACCCTCAAGAAGCCGCCCGACTATACGATAAAATCAGCCATATCACCGATTCTATCGCTTCTCCCAGTTATACACACCGCATCAACAGCCTGCGCGCCTCTTATCAGGAAAGCCGGATGAAAGTGGAGAACAAGATTGAGCACAATCGTATTTTCATGGGCGGTATCCTTATCGGAACTGTCATCCTGGCTGTCATTATTTATCTGGCGTTACATATATTGAAACAAAACAAGAAGATTGCCGAATCAAAAAAACTCCTTGAGCAGTCACGGCTAAATGCGGAAAGTGCCATGCACGCCAAAAGCCTTTTTCTCTCCAACATGAGTCATGAAATCCGTACTCCGCTTAGTGCCCTTTCCGGTTTCTCCAATCTGCTGACCGACCAGAAACTGGATACGGAAACTCGTCGGCAATGCAGTGATGTCATACAACAAAATTCGGACTTGCTGCTTAAACTGATTAATGACGTAATCGACCTGACTAATCTGGAAGTAGGCAAAATGAAGTTCAGCTTCGGCTACCACGATGCTATTGCCGTCTGCAACAATGTTATCGACACCGTCAACAAAGTAAAACAAACCCGGGCTGAACTCCGCTTTAAAACACCGCTCACCTCACTGCAACTATACACAGATGATTCACGTTTGCAACAGTTGCTCATCAATCTTCTCATCAACGCCACCAAATTCACTGCCGAAGGCAGCATTACCCTTGAAGTAGGATTGCAATCGGATGAGTATGCATTTTTTTCCGTGACGGATACAGGCTGCGGGATTCCTTTGGAAAAACAGGCGAACATCTTCAGCCGTTTCGAAAAGCTGAACGAAACGGCACAGGGATCGGGACTCGGTTTGTCTATCTGCCAACTGATTATAGAACGCATTGGTGGAAAAATATGGATAGACCCGGCATATACCGGCGGATGCAGATTCTGTTTCACACACCCTGTCCGCCCGGTGGAAGAAAGAAAGGAGGAACAGGCATGAAACGAATCAGCATATTCTGCATCATATTATTGGGACTAATAAAAATCCAGTCAGCCCAAGCAATGACTGTCAAAGACAGCCTGATACATGTACTGGATACCATACCCGCCAACGAGGCAAGGCTGGACGTCCTGTATTTATTAGCTTACCAAGACCCCATGTCACCGTCCTGTCTCAATTACCTGGACCGGCTGCTGAAAGAAGCGGCCGCGCAAGATGACAAAAAGTACCAGTGTCTTGCCATGTATGCGTATGTTATCTATTATTTCAATCACCAAGACGGGAAAAACGCCAAATTATGGATGGACAAACTGACCGAAATAGCCCTGAAGTATAAATACTATAATTCTTATTTTTCTGCCAAACGGGCGGAGATATTGATACATATCATAGAACACAAAATAGAATACAGCATCACACAGGCTGAAGAAATGTATCGTCTCGCCTCTAAAACAAATAATATAAAAGGAATGCGTTATGCGAAACTATGCCTGATGAACGCTTATCTGATGTCCGCCCGATATAAGGAAGGAGAAAACGCAGGATTTGAGGCTTATCGCCTGCTGCCTGCCACCGCTTCTCTTGAAGAAAGAAAGGATATCTTACAGGAGATATCCCTGGCATGCGCATCGATAGAGAGCGAAGAGTCGCTGAAATATCTAAAAGAATTTGAGACTGTGCTGGACAAACTGTCCCAACAAGATAAGAAATTCAAATTAAAGGTTCATCACACCGGTTATCTCTTATTGGAAACTTTATACGCCAAGTATTATCTGCAAAACGGAAAAATAGACGAAGCCCGTATTCACCTCAAGAAGATGAACGGATATTTCTCTCCTACGGATTATATCCCCTGCCGCGGACTCTATTACGACGTATATGCCCAATATTACCAAATTACGCAAATGTATGACAAAGCACTGATTTATGCAGACTCCGCCGTCAATCTGCTTTCAGGAGTGTCGGACAACAACGGGCTAGACTACCGGATAAAACGGGCAGGAATACTTGCCGACGCAGGACGGACAGATGAAGCTATTCCCTTATTCCGCAGTCTGTTGGCTAAGAAAGATACCTTCTACCGGCACTTGTCCACCACCCAAATAGAAGAAATCTACGAAATGAAAGAAATAGATGAATTGCTCCTTGAAAAGGAGAAGCACCGGTCGATTATCCAAACAATTGAACTGGTATTAATCATTATTGCATTAATCATTCTGATACCTGCTACTATCCGCATCTTTTACGTAAAAAAAAGGCTGAAAAAGGAGGAGGAAGAAATCAGGAAAATGACTCATATAGCAGAAGAAGCAAATGAAGTGAAAAGCCATTTTCTTTCCAACATGAGCTATGACATCCGCAGTACGCTCAACAACGTACTGGGCTTCTCACAATTGATGACCCAAGACCCCGACAGCATAGAAGCCAACCAGTGGGAAGAGTACTCCGAAATTATCCAAACCAATTCGACCGAACTGATACAACTGGTGAATGACGTACTTGACTTGTCGAGACTGGAAGCCGGAAAAACAAAATGGCAAATACAGGAGTATGACATTATTCCTTTATGCTCGGACATTGTCAGCATAGCGCAAATGAGAAACAGTGGAAAGATACAGATTGATTTCCAAACCACTGTCAAAGAGCAGGCTTTCCAACTGGATATCGCCCGCCTCACACAGGTCATTCTAAGCACGCTCATTTATCCGGTTTCCTGTGACTTGCAAAGACACGTCACATTCTCCCTGTATCGTAATGAACAGGAAAAGCTACTTGTATTCCGTATCATAAATACTCCACTTGCAGATGTGGAGTTTCAGATCCGAAAAACGGATGTCCGCCATCGGATTAATCGTCTGACGATCGAATATTTCGGAGGGACATACACGGTTATTTCCAATCTGAAAGAAGAACCGGCTATTATTATCACATATCCATACTCAAAATTACCGGCAGAAGATGCCGTATGATATAATTTTCATAGACAGATACGCTTATGAACAACCTAAAAGTACAAATCAGCTTTATCTCCGGAATTTTACTTATGATTCCATGCATTCTGTTTGCAACGGCAATATCTACCCCAGCAGATAGTTTACGAAACTTATTAAAAGATTGCCCGGATGCCGGAAAGAGGGCTGTCATCTACGTACATCTGGCTGATATTTATGTCGATAGCATAAATATCGCTCCTACATATTGGAACGAAGCACTCACCGAAGCGGTCAAGGCTAAAGACGAATATATTACGAAACTTGCTTTGGACGCACTCGTCAAAAGCTATGCCGCGAAGGATGAGGAAAAAGTGAAACAGTATATAGATATCGCCAGACGTGTGCTTCCGGAAAGCCACAACACGCTATTCGTCAATTATCTGTATTGTTACAATATTTGGATGGAAATGAGAAAAAACAACTCATTGGAACTTATCGAACAGGAACTGAATGAACTGAAAGATGAAGAAGTGAAAGCAATGACAGTTGAGGAACAAATCCGGTGGGAATACCTCACAGGAGTATCGTTGGATTATTTATCTCTACTGACTCATGCATACCGCGAAATCGGCAAAGCTATACCTTATATAGAACGAGCACTGGACAAAGTTTCAAAATTCCCTATGAAAGACAGAATCCATTTTGAAATATTATGCCGTTACGAATTGTCGGACTTATACACGGCAACAGAGGATAAAAAGGCAGCGGATGAAATAAACAAAATGATTGAATTAAACAGAGAATGGAACAGTCTGAATACCTCTTTCGAGAGAAAGTTTCTTGACGAATCAGACTATTATATGAAGCAATATTCATTAATCATTTTTCTCGGAGACCTTATTGATAAAAAGGAAACCCAAAAGTATTATGAAAAATACATCGGAATAGCCCGAAAGAAAAACAAGATGAAAAGTACATACGAAACCAGGGCAAGATACTATAAAACGATTGGAGACTACCAAGCCTCCATCACCTACATCGATTCTACTATCCTTACGAAACAGTATGAACCGGAAGTCCTTATCCCGCTCTACACAGTAAAAGCAGGGCTCTACTACAAAATGAAAGATTATAAAAACGCATATCTGACTTTAAAAGAGGGCAATAGACTGCAAACAAAAAACAAATCAACAAAGAGGGAACAACAAATGGCGGAAATGCAGACACGCTTTGATGTCAGCAAACTGGAACTGGAGAAAATGAGCCTTGCCTATAAAAACAAACAAATAGCGCTCATCGCTTCCTGTATTTTATTAATAGGACTAATTGCGTGGAGTATCTACCAACGCTATATGGTAAAACGACTGAAAAAGATGCATCGGAAATTGATGGTCGCCAATGAAGAGGTCAAAAGACAAAGTGAGAAAGCTACCGAAAGCGAAAAAATGAAAACCGCTTTTCTTAATTCTATCTGCCATGAGATACGGACTCCATTGAATTCTATAGCCGGATTTTCCGAACTAATCACGGATGATTCTCTGGATACTGCGACTCGTGAAGAATTCAAAGAATTAATACTAAACAATTCCACCGTATTGCTTTCTATGGTGAACAATATACTGGAACTATCCGAACTTGTCAGTTCTTACGAACCATTACCGGTTGAACCTACCGACATACACGGACTTTGTATAGAAGAAATGGAAATACTGAAAGGCAGGATATTGAATCCTGACATATTATGTATCACCGAAGCAGATAAGAAAGAAATAATCATACCGACTAACGCTTTTTACCTCTCACGAGTGATCGGTAACTTATTGGGTAATGCAGCTAAGTTCACTGAAAAGGGAACAATCACATTAACCTGTCGGATTGACGAAGAACAGGGAGTAGTGGTTATTTCCATAACTGACACGGGAATAGGCATACCGACCGACAAGCAAGAGTGGGTATTCGAACGGTTTACCAAAGTAGATGATTTCAAACCCGGTACAGGGCTTGGACTTTACATTTGCCGTATCATTATCCAACGGCTCGGCGGTAGTATAAGTATTGACACCTGTTACACTAAGGGCTGCAAAGTATTGGTATGTATACCGATAAAATAGCAATTTTTCATTCCTATCATTTTGACAGAACATAATTAGTCAGTTACGATTCATGCATTTTTTGTATCTTTGGCATCTGTAAATGAAAGGAACAATCGATAAAATGAAAAAACAAATCATACTTATTGCTATCTTATTATGTACAGCCTTTGCACAGGCACAAGAAGTTTTTGTAACCGCAGATTTTGTAAGTAGCTACATCTGGCGTGGTATAGAAAGCGGCAATGCAAGTGTACAACCCTCGCTCGGCCTCAACTGGAAAGGATTGACCGTCTATGCATGGGGTTCCACCGAATTTCGCAAAAAGAATAATGAAATAGACTTGTCACTGGAGTACGAATACAAAAACCTGACTCTCTACGCCAACAACTATTTTACCCAAACAGAAGAAGAACCTTTCAAATACTTCAATTACAGTTCACATTCCACGGGACATACTTTTGAAGTAGGAGCCGGATATGTGCTTAGTGAGAAATTCCCATTGTCAGTCAGCTGGTACACCACCTTTGCCGGAAACGACTATCGTGAAAACGGGAAACGTGCCTGGTCCAGCTATTGTGAATTGAGTTATCCGTTCAGCGTAAAAGATGTAAACATGAGTGTCGAAGCAGGTTTTACCCCTTGGGAAAGTATGTACTCCGACAAATTCAATGTAGTCAATATCGGATTATCCGCAACGAAAGAAATCAAAATAACATCCGGTTTCTCTTTGCCTATATTCGGAAAACTGATAGCCAATCCATACGAAGAGCAACTTTATTTTGTATTCGGAATTACGTTGTAGATGATTCTTACACTCAATTATTAACTAATAAATTACCCCCATGAAAAAACACTTTCTTATTTTCGGAGCAGGCCTCCTTCTATTAAGTGCCTGTAATTCGGTCAAAGCACCGGAAGCTATCCTGCCCATTCCCGAAGCCAAACAGGTAGAATGGCAAAAAATGGAAACATACGCTTTCGTACACTTCGGACTTAACACATTTAACGACCGCGAATGGGGATACGGTAATTCCGATCCCAAAACCTTCAATCCCACCCGCCTGGATTGCGAACAATGGGTAAAGACCTTTGTGAAATCCGGCATGAAAGGAGTCATCCTGACAGCCAAACATCACGACGGGTTCTGCCTGTGGCCTACTCAACTAACAGAATATTGTATCCGCAACACCCCGTATAAGGACGGAAAAGGCGACATCGTTCGCGAACTATCGGATGCCTGCAAGAAGTACGGCATTAAATTCGCAGTTTATCTGTCTCCCTGGGACAGGCATCAAGCCAATTATGGTTCTCCCGAATACGTAGACTACTTCTATAAACAACTCAACGAGTTATTAACCAACTATGGTGATGTTTTTGAAATCTGGTTTGACGGTGCCAATGGCGGAGACGGCTGGTATGGCGGAGCAAAAGACAGCCGTACTATCGACCGCAAAACTTATTACGATTATCCGCGAGCCTATAAATTGATCGACGAGTTGCAACCACAAGCTGTTATCTTCTCGGATGGAGGTCCGGGCTGCCGTTGGGTAGGTAACGAAAACGGATTTGCAGGAGCTACCAACTGGTCTTTTCTCCGTGCCGGAGAAGTTTATCCGGGTTACCCCAAATATCGTGAATTGCAATATGGCCATGCCGACGGCAACCAATGGGTAGCCGCAGAATGTGACGTATCCATCCGTCCGGGATGGTTCTATCATCCGGAAGAAGACGACCGTGTGAAAACAGCGGATGCATTGACCGATCTGTATTACCGTAGCGTAGGTCATAACGCAACATTGTTACTCAACTTCCCGGTCGATCGTGACGGACTGATTCATCCGACAGACTCTGCCAACGCCGTAAACTTCCACCAGAACGTACAAAAACAACTGGCACACAACCTATTGGCCGGACTTTCTCCCAAAGCATCGGACGAACGGGGAAAAACATCCTCTGCAAAAGCGGTGACCGATGGTGAGTATGATACTTATTGGGCTACCAATGACGGTGTCAATTCTGCCACCATCGAGTTTGACCTGCCTCAAACGGAAAAGATTAACCGCATGATGTTACAGGAATATATACCTCTGGGGCAACGTGTCAAATCATTCGTTGTAGAATACAACCAGGAAGGCGAATGGCTTCCGGTAAAATTGAATGAAGAAACGACCACTATCGGATATAAACGCCTTCTTCGTTTCGAGACAGTCACCACAGATAAGATCCGTGTCCGTTTTACAGATTCGCGAGCTTGCCTCTGTATCAATAACATAGAAGCCTATTATGCAGGAGAGAGTTCCGATACATATACCGCAAAAGCAGAAGAGTTGAAGAGTTATCCGTTCACGCTCATTGGAGTAGATGCGGAAGAAGCACAGAAATGTATGGATAAAAACAATCAGACCACCTGCTTCATCAACGGAAATACATTATTGATTGATTTGGGAGAGGAACGCACAATCACCTCCTTCCATTATCTCCCCGACCAGAGTGAATATAATAAAGGAATAATCAGCTCTTATGAAATCTCTGTCGGCACGGATAGTAATGCTGTCAATCAGGTAGTAGCCAAAGATGAATTTTCCAATATAAAGAATAATCCGATTCTGCAATCGGTTTACTTTACTCCGGTAAACGCCCGCTATGTCCAACTGAAAGCAACACGGATGATACATGACGGGGAGCCAATAGGATTGGCCGAAATCGGTATACAATAAAATAAGTAACTGCCATTTTAACACTTAAAGAGAATAAATAGCTGTATCTCTTGACTTCTCGAATAATTTATATAACTTTGTTCGTAAATAAAAAGCAATAAATATGAAACGTCCACAAATTGTAGAACGAATACGGAAGGCTTTAACACAGGTGGCACCGGAAGCTCAAGCCATTTTATATGGTAGTGAGGCACGTGGGGATGCCCGTCCTGATAGCGATATTGATTTATTGATATTGGTTGACGGTAATAAATTGACCGTCAAAGAAGAAGACCGTATCATCACTCCGCTCTACGATATAGAAATAGAAACGGGAGTGCAAATAAATGCACGTGTCTTGCTGAAAAAGATTTGGGAAAACCGTCCTTTTCAGACACCTTTTGGTATGAATGTAATGAAAGAGGGGATCGTACTATGAAAGAACAATTAAACAGGGAAAATATTGAGGCACTGTCAGCTTACCGTTTTCTACGTGCTAAAGAAACGCTGAAAGAAATACCCTATCTAAAACAACAAGGCTATTATAATACGGCTGTAAACCGTCTTTATTATGCCTGTTATTATGCAGCAGTCGCTCTGCTTATTAAATCCTGGTACCCATGCAGGTGTCAAACAGATGATAGGATTGCATTTCGTCGCTACCGGTCGTATGTCACGTGAATTGGGACGTTGTTTTTCCCTACTTTTCGAACGTCGGCATAGTAGTGATTATGATGATTTTGCCTATTCAAGCGAGGAAGAAATAGACGAATTGATGCCTAAAGCAACTGACTTTATTGGAGCCATCGAAGTTCTGCTGAAGGAGTCAAACGCTTGAGTCATGTTATCATCACTCTTACGCTCATCTTCCAGGAAGCAAGCATCTCATCTGACAAATACCCGCATTTCATATGCATTTCCCTTATTGTTTATGTGTCTTTGCTTAATAGTTATCAAGGGCTCACCTGTGTGAACAAACAGGCTATCAGTTGTAAACAAATATATCCACATACGTAAACAGCTTTGTTCACATGGGTGAGCCCTTGCAAAGCATTAGAGCTTAACAAAAGAACTACTAAGCATTAACGCATAAATACCTAAGAGAATACATAACAAGAATAGTTACTTTAAAACCAACATAAAGTGATGCCAATATTATTTTGGGTGAGGGTAACTTTTTACCCTCACCTACCCTCACCTTTACCCTCACACCTACAACCCCGATGAATAAATGGATTGAGCCAGAGGGTGAGGGTGTGAGGGTAAAAGTATCACCAACTTAATAGGAGGAAGAATGAAAGGTTTATGAATGCACATTAATTATAAGTTATTAAAGAGGAACCTTGAATTAAATCTATAAAAACCCTCCTATTTTGCTCAAAATTCTTAAACCTGTGCATTTTTTACTCGGATTTCTTGTCAGAACCAAGCGTTTGAGTAAATTTGCACGCTGATAGTTAACCGGATAGTTTGGATAGCAAGAGATTACTACTTGACTACTGGCTGCTAACTTGTAGAAATACTAATACTAAAATTAATAGCATGAGTTTGAAAATTGTTGTATTG
>OATG01000310.1_pt1 | contig 56062 bp, 40 predicted proteins | sample 1516581 | NCBI WGS metagenome assembly OATG01 (sample SAMEA2579930, study PRJEB22360) | human gut metagenome | biome: human gut; feature: human-associated habitat; material: faeces | place: Denmark | collected 2008/2010
GCGACGGTTCGCCGTCGGAGGCCGATACGCTACCGCACGGACCGCAGCGAAGTTGCCGGTCGGCCGGAGATCGAATCCAGGAGCAAAATCCCGGACAACCCGATCTTTTTCATCGGCCGAAGACCGGAGTTCCACCCGATCCTCACCCCGTTATCACCCGATCCATCCGCACGTCGTGCGGTTCGACGGGCAGGTCGTCTACCAGCTGGTGCGCATAGCAGACGCCTACGCGGAATCCCCTGAAAGCGGGATCCCCGAGATAGCGGTCATAATAGCCCCGTCCGCGCCCCAACCTCCGGCCGTCGGCCGTGAAAGCCATGCCCGGACAGACCACCAGATCGATCTCGCCGGCCGGACACGGCCGCTCGCCCTGCGGCTCCAAAATGCCGAAAGCCCCGAAGACCAGCGCGTCGGGGCGGCAGGCATAGAACCGCATCGCGTCGCCCTCGACACGAGGCAGCACCACGCGCCGCGTCGAGGCCCAGCGCGCCAGCACCTCGTCGGTAGCCGGTTCGTCGGACAGTGCGGCAAAAACGGCGACGGTCCGCGCCGCACGGAACTCGGGCAGTCGTTCGACCGCCGAAAAGATCGCCGCCGACGCCCTCAGACGCTGCTGCGAGTCCAATGCGCGGTTGAGCCGCCGCATCCTTTCCCGTATCTCTTTTTTTACCATGTTTCAGGTATTTTATCCGACAATTTCCACCCGTTTCGCATTGTTATTACACAAACAATACCTATCTTTGTGGCACTTGTAAGAAATCCTTAACAAAAATAAACAAAATTCAAACATTATGAGCTGTTTTCTGACCAATTCATCTCTTGGCAAGAAATTGGTGATGAGCCTGACGGGATGCTTCCTCGTACTGTTCATCCTCTTCCACATGTCCATGAACCTCGTGGCCATCATCTCGCCCGAAGGCTACAACACGATCTGCGCGTTTCTGGGCGCCAACTGGTATGCGCTGGCCGGTACGGTGGTGCTGGCCGCCGGCGTGCTGATCCATTTCGCCTACGCCCTGTGGCTCACCTACAACAACTACCAGGCGCGCGGCAAGCAGCGTTACGAGGTGACCGTCACCGAGCCGGGCGTGGACTGGGCTTCGAAGAACATGCTCGTACTGGGCTGGATCATTCTGGCCGGTCTGGCACTGCACCTCTTCAACTTCTGGGCCAAGATGCAGCTCGTGGAGATCATGGGCGGGCACGAGAACTCGCTGGGGTTCCATCCTGCCGACGGCGCCGCGCTGATCCAATACACCTTCTCGCAGTGGTACTACGTGGTGATCTACCTGCTGTGGTTCGCCGCCCTGTGGTTCCACCTCACGCACGGCGTATGGTCGATGTTTCAGTCGGTGGGCTGGGCCAACGACACGTGGTACCCGCGCCTCAAAGGGCTGGCCACCGTCGTCGCCTCGATCGTATTCCTCGGCTTCGCAGCAGTCGTCGTGGTCTATTTCGTGCAGAGCATCTGCCCTTGTTCGGCCGGTGTATGTTAACCTTTATATAAATTAAAAAAACACCCGATATGGCTTTCAAATTAGATTCCAAAATTCCCGCCGGCGAACTCGCTCAGAAATGGAGCAACCACAAGGCGGCCATCAAAGTCGTAAGCCCTGCCAACAAACGCAAACTCGACATCATCGTCATCGGTACCGGCCTGGGCGGCGCGTCCGCAGCCGCTTCGCTCGGTGAGTTGGGCTATAACGTCAAGGTCTTCTGCATCCAGGATTCGCCCCGCCGCGCCCACTCGATCGCCGCGCAGGGAGGTATCAACGCCGCGAAGAACTACCAGAACGACAACGACTCGGTATACCGTCTCTTCTACGATACGATCAAGGGCGGCGACTACCGCGCCCGCGAGGCCAACGTCTATCGTCTGGCCGAGGTTTCGAACCTCATCATCGACCAGTGCGTAGCCCAGGGAGTGCCCTTCGCACGCGAGTACGGCGGCCTGCTGGCCAACCGTTCGTTCGGCGGCGCGCAGGTATCGCGTACCTTCTATGCCCGCGGCCAGACGGGTCAGCAGCTCCTTTTGGGTGCCTACGCCGCACTGAACAAGGAGATCGCGGCAGGTTCGGTGAAGAGTTATCCGCGCCACGAGATGCTCGACATCGTCATCGAGGACGGCGAGGCGCGCGGCATCATCGCCCGCAACCTCGTGACAGGCAAACTGGAACGTTTCGGAGCACACGCCGTCGTACTGGCGTCGGGAGGTTACGGCAACGTCTTCTTCCTCTCGACCAACGCCATGGCGTCGAACGGCTCGGCCGCCTTCCAGTGCTACCGCAAAGGCGCCGGCTTCGCCAACCCCTGCTTCACGCAGATCCACCCCACCTGCATCCCCGTACACGGCACGCAGCAGTCGAAGCTGACGCTGATGTCCGAATCGCTGCGTAACGACGGCCGCATCTGGGTACCGAAGAAGATCGAGGACGTGAAGGCGATCCGCAGCGGCGCCAAGCAGCCGTCGGACATCGCCGAGGAGGATCGCGACTACTATCTGGAGCGCCGCTATCCGGCCTTCGGAAACCTCGTGCCGCGCGACGTGGCGTCGCGTGCCGCCAAGGAACGCTGCGACGCAGGCTTCGGCGTGAACGAGACCGGTCTGGCCGTCTTCCTCGACTTCAAGACCGCCATCGAGCGTCTGGGCAAGGAGATCATCAAGCAGCGTTACGGCAACCTCTTCGACATGTACAAGGAGATCACCGACGTGAGCCCCTACGAGCAGCCGATGCAGATCTTCCCCGCCGTACACTACACCATGGGCGGCATCTGGGTCGACTACAACCTGATGACCACCATTCCCGGCCTCTACGCCATCGGCGAGGCCAACTTCTCGGATCACGGAGCCAACCGTCTGGGTGCTTCGGCGCTGATGCAGGGTCTTGCCGACGGTTACTTCGTGCTGCCCTACACCATCGGCGACTACCTGTCGCACAAGATCCAGGCCCCGAAGGTGAAGACCGACACGCCCGCCTTCGACGAGGCCGAGAAGGGCGTACGCGCCAAAATCGAGAAGCTGTTGTCGATCAACGGCAAGCAGTCGGTGGACGATATCCACAAGAAGCTGGGCCACATCATGTGGGAGAACGTCGGTATGGCCCGCACCAAGGAGTCGCTCGAAAAGGCGATCGTCGAGATTCAGGCGTTGCGCAAGGAGTTCTGGAAGGACGTGAAGGTCGTGGGCAGGGCCGACGACTTCAACGTCGAATTGGAAAAGGCACTGCGTCTGGCCGATTTCCTCGAACTGGGCGAACTGATGGCGCGCGACGCGCTGAACCGCGAGGAGTCGTGCGGCGGTCACTTCCGTGTCGAGCACCAGACGCCCGAAGGCGAGGCCGACCGTGACGACGAACACTTCGTATATGCCGCCGTATGGGAGTACAAAGGCGAGAACGAGGTTCCCGAACTGACGAAGGAGCCGCTCAATTTCGAGTTCGTACACCTCGCAAAGCGCAACTACAAGGACTAAATCCATTTGACGTTAAACTTTAAGATCAAGATTGCATTATGAATTTTTCATTAAAGATATGGCGTCAAAAGGACGCTAAATCGAAGGGCGCTTTCAAAACCTACCGTGTCGAGAACATCTCGCCCGACACCTCGTTCCTCGAAATGCTGGATATCCTGAACAACAACCTCGTCCATGCGGGCGAGGAGCCGGTGGCATTCGACCACGACTGCCGCGAAGGTATCTGCGGCATGTGCTCGCTCCACATCAACGGCCACGCACACGGGCCGGAGCAGGCCGTGACGACCTGCCAGCTCTACATGCGCAAGTTCAAGGACGGAAGCACGATCACCATCGAACCGTGGCGTTCGGCAGCATTCCCCGTCATCAAAGACCTGGTGGTGAACCGCTCGGCCTACGACCAGATTCTGCAAGCGGGAGGTTTCATCTCGGTACGCACCAACTCGGTGCCCGACGGCAACGCCATTCCGATTCCGAAGGCCGACGCCGACGAGTCGATGGACGCCGCCGCCTGCGTGGGTTGCGGAGCCTGCGCCGCCACCTGCAAGAACGGATCGGCGATGTTGTTCGTCGCAGCCCGCGTGTCGTCGCTGGCCAAACTGCCGCAGGGCCGCGTCGAAGGCGCACGCCGCGCGAAAGCAATGGTCGCCAAGATGGACGAGCTGGGCTTCGGCAACTGCACCAATACGGGTGCCTGCCAGGCCGAATGCCCCAAGGCGATCTCCATCGCGCATATCGCCCGCCTGAACCGCGAGTTTCTGTCAGCGAAGTTCGAGGACTAAGATTTTGCTGTACGACAAGTTCGGCCCCGAAGGTTTTCGGGGCCGAACTGTTTTACCGCGGGCGATATGCGCCGCAGCGCACGATTGACAATCCCCTGAATCCCCTTTGAAAAGGGGACTTCCGGCGCCCGCCTGATCGGAAGAAAGAACGGCGAAAAACGGCCGGAATCTCGTCCGGCATGGACATATCCGTATCGATGTACTGAAAACGTATCAGAAGGCCATCGAACGACTGTCACTCTACGGACAGGTTCCACCGCATACCGAATGCGTTTTTCCGCAGAGGAGGACGGAATCACCGGAACCGGACGATTTCGGGGCGGCTCGGCAGATAACGGTACTGCTCCATGCGCGTCCCGTTGGAAGCCTGGAAATAGCGGCAGTCGGCCCAGCCGCCCTTGCCGAGCGCAACGCCCAACCGCAGCTGGATCGTGCTGAACACCAGTCGTTCGTTACGCAAGCGGACGCCCAGTCCGAAGGTCGTGTAAAAATTATTCTTGAAAATATTGGCGTCGCGTCCCAGCAGACCGAAATCGGCGAAGCCGAACAGCGCGATACGGAAACCGAGCGGCTGGTAGGGCGTGAAAAAGACCGTTTCGGTATTGAGCACCATCCGGTTGGTCCCCACCAGATCCTCTTTGAGCAGCGACAGGCCGTCCTGTGCGGTGAACCGCAGCACCTCGTCCGACCCTTCGAGCCGGTTCCACCCCTGCGTATAGTTCAGCGAAAGGAACTGGCGGATGTGGCTGCGTTTCCACACGAACAGCGGCGAGAACCAGCGCAGGTTGACGTCCACGGCACTCTGCGTCCACTGACCCGTCGCCAGATCGATGAAGCTGCCCAGCGAAAAGCCGCCCATGAGATAACCCGCGCGGGTGAATCCGCCGGCCTTGTAGCTCAGACCCATATACATGTCCTCGCCGAACTCCCGCCACGAATACCCCCCGACCAGCTCGGCCTTGTAGCCGGTGGCCAGATACTCCCTCGTACCGAAGCCGTAGATCATATTGGTGGTGTAGAACTTCTCGCGGTAAAGCCCCAGCCCGACCAGCACGTCGTCGGTATCGTGAAAAGCCGGGTTGTAAGTCTTCGTCACGTCGGGACGGAGCGAGTAGCGCGCGAAGCCGTAACGCGCCGTGAGGAAGACGCTCGAACGGATCGAACGAATGTAGCGCGAACGCCCAGCCCAGACGTCGAAGCGCTTCGACTTGGCCAGGTCGGAGGTGTCGCGGTCGACCAGATAATACTTCGCCTTGACGTTGTTGTAGGCGATGCCCAGTTCGTAGTCGGTCGGCAGGATGAACTCCTTGCCTACGCCGATGCGCAGCTCGCTGTTGTAGAAATCGCGGCCCGCCGAAAAGTTGGCCTTGTAGAACGACCCCAGGAAGTTGGGGATGTCGTACGAGACGACGTTGCCTCCGTAGCCGAAATCGTTGCGGCTGAAATTGGTCGCAACGCTCAGGCGGTTGCCCGAGCCGAAGATGTTGGCGTCGGAGAGACCGATCATCGTCCGGCCCTCGCCGTGCAGCGCCGCATCGGCGCTGATCGTCCAGCTGTCGCGCGAACGCAGAGTGACCACCACGCGCGTCGAGTCGAGCGAATCCGGTGTCAGCTCCATCGTCGCATCCGAGATATAGGCGCGCGAACGGAGCAGCTGGAGGTTGCGCACCAGCAGCTCCGGAGCGATCGTATCCCCGGGTTCGAAGAGCAGGTCGCGCCGCAGCACCCGCTCGCGCGTCATCACGTGCAGTTTGTTGCCCGTGCGTTCGAGCCAGTTGCCGTCGGGGGTGAACACCGGATCCTGCGCAATGACCACCTCGCCGATCCTCCGGCCGGAGTAACGTTCGAACTGCCAGCTCTCGTCCAGCACCCGTCCGTTGGCCGTCGTATCGAGTACGGGGTTGACGAAGAGCATCCGGTAGAGCAAACGCGGTACGGCACGGCGCGTCGTCTTCGAACGGATACTGTCGTAGAGACGCTGGTTGCGCTGTTCGGCCTGACGGCGCAGGCTGTCGTTGCGCCGCAACGAATCCCTGCGTTTGAGATAGACGCTATCGCAGGGCAAGCCCAGTTTCAGGTCCTCCGCTTTCAGGCGGATCGTATCGGGACGCACTCCGTGGCGGAGGTCGATACGCGGCGCCGTCTCCCGCGCCGGAACGAACGCCGGCAGCAGCGACAACAACAGCAACCCTATGCAACACCTGGAAAACATACCTCGAAAGATAACGATTTTTCGCGAAGAAAAAGTATCGTCCGATACCTCTTTCGGCCCGATAGCAGCGAATCCGCCCTGCAAAAGCGGTCGCAGGAGCCGAAAAAAGCCGTCGAAACGGCCCTCTTCCCTTCTTGTACGGACACGCACGGACACCTGCTTCGAATCACCGGAAGGTTCGGGATTAACTTCATTCCCGCTAATTTTGTCACGAAACCCAATCACATACTTCCGACCCAGACAATAATGGCCATTTTGACCTTAGAATAGGATACCCAATAATTCAATCGCATGATAACCATCAACGCAAAACTGCAATATTCTTCCCCTCGAAGCAAAACCGGAACAGTCTCTTATCAGATCACGCACCAGCAGAAAACATGTCAGCCCCTCCATTCGGATTCCGACGAAACAACGGAACGCACATCGATCGCCACGGCAACCGGATTGAAAGAGCATCGGCTTCTACACCATCTTATAGAAAGTGACCGAGCCTTGTTGCGGCGCATCGTCTACGACCTGGACATGCAAGAGATGATCTATACGTTGGATGACAGCCACCCGCAACCACAACATTCCGCTGTCCGTCATCAGTGCCGGCATGGGATACAACTCAGAACGGACTATACATATCTATCTTGCACTACTGGAAAACCCTGTGATTAACACTGCCAACTGAAAAATCACATCGGCTCTGAATAAAGCCGTCTCTACATAAGAGCCGGTACAAGACGATATACGGAATCGAAGAGTGCTTCGGGACGGACATTTCTGTCATTTGGCATCTCTTCATAAGATGTCGCGAAGGCATGAAGCATGGCTTTTATAACGATAACCGGCCTTATGATCTATACAGCATATATTACTGAATCTCAAAGATATTTTTTGCTCGCAAGGATTCCTTATTCTTAAAAATACATGGAATTTGTTGGTGATTCAAATCCTTTTCGTTACTTTTGTACGATTAGTAGTGCGGTTTCTTAGGTAGAGACCACAAAGGCTCACGGCTCTCATCACGTTTGTCGGGATTGATCCGAAGTGTCGAATGTGTATGACACCAGCGACCGAGCCTTTCTCGCTGCGCATGGATCGAGTTGCGATTCATGACGAGTAAGGGAGAGGTGTACACTATTTAAAATATCGCACAAATCTCGACGAAATACGACATGATCGACCTGCCGGAAAAAGAACACTGGTATGCGTTACGAATCTTCCACAACAAGATCGGCACGATAAAGGCACGGATCGATCGCTGCGGGTTTCAAAGTTACATTCCCATGCGCACGGTGGAGCGGATCACAGAAGGTCGGCTGAAACATGTTGCAGAACCGGTCATTCCATCGTTGCTCTTCATCCGCACCCCCAGGGAGTACGTCGAAGCCATACGAAAAGACCCTGCAAGTTACGCCAGCGTATATTGTTTTCCCGGCACGTCGACACCAGCGGAAATCTCCGATCACGAAATGGAAATCTTCATGTTTGTGACGAAAGTCGGAAGCGACCGTCTGGAAACTGTCGATCTCGCGCTGGCCAAAGGCGACCGCATACGGGTGACGGCGGGAATTTTCAAAGGGGCAGAAGGATATATCGCACGAGTACATAACGCCAAACGGCTGATCGTAGCGATCGAAGGTGTCGCGGCCATCGCAACGACCTATATTCCGAAGAGCTACATCGAGAAAATATCATTGTAATAGTGATCGCTCAAGAACTGCGGAAAATATTCCCGTTCCTATGCGACCATCACTTCAATTGAAGACGTGCGCGTCGATGCTTTGACACGCATGTTGATCGCTTGCAATAATTGGGTCTGCACCACCGGATATGGCGGACCGGAACTCCGGCAAAGGATCACCGACAGAACCGACACACTCTATCATACGATCGACCGCTCGTCCGTCTCAGGATCGTTGTACATGTACCGGCAGATCAAAGAAGAGACATCGGCAGCGCTCTACGAAGCGAAAGACGAGAAATGCAGCCGGCTTTTCCACAAATTTGCCGGCAACCCTCCCGAAATCCGGCCCCGATCGAAAAGATCGCTGCGATGCAATGCATCGTTTGCGAACTCGCCGATATCGCGGATGATAATATGGAATCGATTATTACGCATGGTTTCAGAAACGATGCGGACGATGAATCAAGCAACGGAACAGCAAGAGCGTTTGAAAGGACCTGCCAACAGAGACGGCTTCGCAACGACTGATGCCGTTACAGGACAATGCTTGTGTATTTCCGGGCCTAAGCCTCGACCACGCAATTCCGGGAATATACGCATTCTATAATGAGCGGCTGGCGCTTTCGCACTCGCCCGTTCCGAATGAACTTCCGCTATTGGCGTATAATACGCCTTGTTACGCAATCCCTGCATCCTTCTCTATGAACCCGTCCTGATGGAACGGATCGCAAAGCGTTTGGAGACCGTCCCAATGCAGTAGAACGCGGTTCCGATACATGGTATCGCGCAACAGGTTCGTCATCATGCAGTACTGTGCGGAGCAAACGATCAAGAAGGGGGGGGGCCTGATTTCGAAATAACGAATTATCCGTCAGGAAAATGATAAAGTCGACGTTCGAACGTCTGAAAAGAAGCGCTCTGTTCAAAGATTCCTTCTGGGCTCTGTTGGGAAGCGCCATGGGGAAAGGACTCTCTCTACTCGCCGGCATCGCTGTGGCCCGATTCCTCGGGAAAGAAGTTTATGGAGAATATGGAACGATCAGGACGACGCTCATGTACATAGCAATCGTCTCCACATTCGGATTCGGCTACACGGCAACGAAATTCGTAGCCGAATACATTTCGACAAAAAGCAGCAAACTGCAATCCCTCGTTAGGAATACACTTACCATAACTCTCCTATTCAGTACATTTTTAGCCTTATTACAAACTGTTTTTGCCGACATTATTTCTCAAATCATCGATGCCCCGCATTTGAAAGGTTACCTGCAATCCTTCTCGATACTAATCGTCTTGAATGCCCTATCAACCACACAAATTGCTGTATTATCAGGATTCAAACGTTTCAAGGAAACAGCGAGAATTAACATATACTCCGGTGTTACAACATTCGTCGCCAGTGTCGTAATGACTTACCAATGGGGACTGGGAGGGGCTCTCGGTGCATTAGCATTATCTTTTGCGTTTCAAATAACTCTCAATCAGCGAGTTATCAAAACAGTTCTTTCAAAATATTCCGGAAATAGAACCGTCTCGCCGGCCGAACGCAATTCCATGTTGAAATTCTCTATTCCCATAGCTCTTCAAGATAGTTCATTTACAATAGTGCACACGCTTAGTCTATTGATACTGATACGACTATCTAATTATGGAGAAGTTGGACTCTCATCTGCAGCAGGTATGTGGCTAAGTGTCGTAATATTTGTACCGGCGATGCTGAAAAACGTCATGTTTTCCTATCTGTCAAGTGCGGAAAATCATATCAGACTTGTCCATAAATTACTAATTATAAATTTTATATCATCGGTTACCCCCGTATCAATTGTGCTTTGTTGTAGTGGATTCATAAGTTCCTTCTATGGAACAAGTTTCATTGGATTACCCAAGGTTCTGAATGTCTGTGTCGTATCCGCTATATTCATAAGTCTTTCCGAAGTATATTGCTATGAATTCATCGCGCAAGGAAAACCATGGATTGTATTCTTTTCCCGTCTAATGCGCGACGCTCTCATTTTGATAATGGCTTATATTCTATTGCTGAAAATTCACACCGATCAAGCATTCTGGGTTTCCGTCATTTCGTTAGTAACACACGGCATTTTTTTAATAATCATCTTCCTGATTTATACTTTCTATTGGGGTAGAAACATATCTGTTCAGGAGAAATAATCTTATATCACAACCACTATTGAAATGGCCCGCATTCTGCTGCTGTCTGAACTACTGATATTGTATTTTTTATATACATTCTCACCTACCGTATACAATCCTGGTTTCTGTACAGGCGTACTCGTTTTGGTAGCAATTGCAATACTTATAACCGATTTGCACATCAAACACTACACGCCTAATCTTCACCATAGAGTATTTCGGCCAGCATATCTATTTTTTATCGCATTCTTCATTGTCAATTTTCAGGTATTCATCGATCTGCTTGTAGGAAATCTATCCCCTGATCACCGCGTATTCGTCGGTTCTGATAACATAAACAAGGGGGTTATCTTTTCGTCAATATCTCTCATCTCGCTACTATACGGATACATTTGTACAAACAAAGGATATAAAACCTACAATCGGATCTATTATTTTAAGAATAGCACCATTAAAGCAATAGCATGGCTATCGGTTGTCCTGTTATGGCTATTTATACAAGAGTGCGGTCTAACCAATCTAATATCCGGAAACATATACAGGAATCTAGGTGACATCAGTTTAGACACAACGGTCCGAAGCGAGGTGATTCTACGTATTCTATTCGCAGCAGAGATAATTATGGTCTCATACAAACTTCGTAACAATAAAACAGCCTTATCCGCAATCAATTTCGTCAGGCAGTTCCCGATCGTATTCACCATAACCTATAGCATCTATATCGCATTACGACTGCTAAGTGGCGTAAGATCTTCGGTCATCTCCTCCCTCCTATTGATCGTATTCGCCTACGTTTTCGCAAACAGGCGTACAATCCGTAACTGGATTGCTATTACTGCTGCATGTATTATGGCCATATCCTTATCCATCATCGGTATAGCCAGAGGACTGATTAAGGATTATTCCATAACCGATAAATATTCTGTTGCGAAGGAAATATTCAACGATCGCATAACCTCCATCAGTCCGTGGACGAAAGAGTTGGCAAACTCAGTATTCTGCAATCAACTATCCATTGATTTAACCGAAACGGATCCCTCCACCTTTCATTACGGCCTCTTCCAATTGAATTACATATTGCGATTCTTCATTCCCGGTTTTATTCTGGATTCGGCTCACCTCATGCCAAAAGAAGATGTATCATCAGCGATTTTCCTAACTATATCAAGGCACGGGTACAATGCTACCGCCGGCCTCGGAACTACTATCAATGCAGACTTTTTCCTTGATTTTGGAATTATAGGAATGGCTTTCTGTCTATTTGGAATCGGAGTTTTCTTGAAGAAAATCGACTTGACAATATTCGCCAATTCCGGTATGGGCCAGCTATCAATAATGGCCGCCGCAATCGTAATAATAATGAGTGCCAACGTCGTATACTTGCCGCGTGGCACATTGCTACCGGCATTAAGAAGCGTAACATATACGATAATAGTCCTCTACATGCTATCTTCAAAAAGACCCTACAAACCATGTTAAATATACTTTTAATTTCCGGATCGCCCACATCTGACGGGGGTATCGGTAAATGGACGTTACATATCACGAACTATTTTTCCAAAATTAAATCTGTCCAAATAACGCTGATACCTGTGGAGAGAAAGAAATACCTCTGCCAGTTTTTTAAATATATTGACGATGTTTTTTATTATAGTCTACTCATAATCAGAATCTCAATTATTATAAAACGCAATAAGTTCCATATCATACACCTCTGTTCAAGCGCCTCAAAAGGCCTTATCAGAGACAAACTGATCATCAGAATGGCACATCGAAGAGGAATCAAGGTTGTCATCCATTTCCACTTCGGTAGAATACCACAATTAAGACAGATTGGCGGAAGTGAATGGGACAAACTTTTGCAAGTTATAACCGAAGCAGATAAGACTATCGTGATGGATAAATTTTCCTACTCAGCACTGGTTTCTCACGGTTGTTCCAAAATCTCCTACATCCCCAATCCATTGGCAGACTCAGTTCTCAAACTGATTGATGAAAATAAAATAGACCATAATTCCACCCATTTAGTCTTTGTAGGACATGTTATCAAAACGAAAGGTATTATAGAATTGGTTGAAGCTTGTAAAGACATTGACGACATCTCCCTGACAATCATCGGGACATATTCCGATTCCATGAAAAACCAACTTCAATCCATCGTTCGCAGTCAGAAATTGGAAAATAATATCCGATTCACGGGAATATTGAGTCACCCTGACGTAATAAAGGCAATGTGTACAGCCGGGTTATTCGTGCTGCCAACCTACACGGAAGGGTTTCCAAATGTCATCATCGAAGCGATGGCTTGCGGTTGTCCCATTATTTCCACACCGGTAGGAGCCATTCCTGACATGTTGGGCATCAACAGCTCCGCTCCCTGCGGAATATGCGTAGACGCACGAGATGTCGAACAACTACGCAACGCGATCATTTACTTACGCGATAACCGAGGCAAAGCCCTGCGTTTAGGGGAAAATGCCTACAAAAGAGTCCGAGAACAATATTCTATCGAATCCGTGGGAAACCAATTACTCGATACATGGAAAATGACATAGGACCAAAGTCGTCAATCCGACAAGGACACGAAATATAACTACATATGAACTGATATAAAGTTCTTGAAAGAAAACTCATTATATGTAGTCTATATTTTTTCTAATTGACTATTTCGGGAAAAGCTATGAAAAGTCTGGTTTATAATCACTATTGCTGAACATTTTGCAGTTCATACGGGCAACCTCGCAAGAGTACTCGGCAAACACATCACCGATATGACGGAGGCCAACAAACCCAAAAGATTCGACAAGGAGACTACATCGAAAAAGATGTATGGATTGGTTGTAATGTTACGATTCTGTCGGGCATAACGCTCGAGTGAGGTTGCACCAATGCCGCAGGATCAGCCGTCAATCGAGATATTCCTCCCTCTTGCATTGCGGGCAGGAGCACCCACCCGATCAAATTCATTTGGAACATAGATGAAAGCATTCAACACGAAGAGATTCTGCATCTAAAAGCCGAAAGATATTCTCGTAAAGAACCGGAATACTTATTCGAAAACACACGATTAAAGTCATAAAGTCATGTCCATATTCAAAGACAAAGTATTATTAATCACGGGTGGAACGGGGAGTTTTGGAAACGCCGTTCTGCGCCGCTTCCTGGATTCCGACATCCGTGAAATCCGCATCTTCAGCCGCGATGAAAAGAAGCAGGACGACATGCGCCATGCGCTTCAAAATCCGAAAGTAAAGTTCTACATCGGGAATGTGCGCGATCGTTCATCGGTCGACATCGCCATGCGAGGCGTAGATTATGTTTTCGCAGCTGCAGCATTGAAACAGGTTCCGTCGTGCGAGTTCTTTCCGATGGAAGCTACACGTACGAATGTCCTGGGCACAGGAAACGTACTGGACTCGGCCATCGAACATGGCGTCAGAAATGTCGTCGTGCTCTCCACGGACAAAGCGGCCTACCCAATCAACGCGATGGGCATTAGCAAGGCGCTGATGGAGAAAGTTGCCATAGCCAAAGGGCGCGAGCTGGGCGAAGGTGCGGCAACGACGATCTGCTGCACGCGTTACGGCAATGTCATGGCCAGCCGAGGCTCTGTCATCCCGTTGTGGGTTGAGCAAATAACCGACGGCAAGCCCATTACGATCACCGATCCCAACATGACCCGCTTCATGATGACCTTGGACGATGCCGTCGATTTGGTGCTCTACGCATTCGAGCACGGCCACAACGGCGATCTGTTCGTCCAGAAAGCCCCTGCGGCGACGCTGAGCACACTGGCCGAAGCGCTCAAACAACTCTACGCACAACTCGATCCGAAATACGGCCTTACGGAAGTGAAGGTAATCGGCACGCGGCACGGCGAAAAACTCTACGAAACACTCGTCACACGCGAGGAGATGGCCAAAGCAATCGACATGGGCGATTACTACCGCATCCCGTGCGACACACGCGACCTGAACTACGACAAGTTCTTCACCGAAGGCAATGAAGACGTCTCGAAAATTGAAGACTACCACTCACACAACACCTCGCATCTGGATGTCGAGGGAATGAAAAAACAGTTGCTCCGATTACGTTTCATCCGAGAAGATCTGGGTTTGTGCGACCGCGAAAAACCCCGTGAAATCCGATCGGAGTGACCGGCGTTCCGAAGCATTCGTATAAAAAACGACCGATCCGTATTCCTGGTATCTCCTACTTTTCCGCACCGTTCGTAAAACACATCCAGGGTTCTCCGAAATCCGAACGATACGCAACCCGTACGACACCGGTCGTAAATCGTCGATTCCATCTATTCTTCGTCAATGAACATACTGATAACCGGAGCCCAAGGCTTCGTCGGGAAGAACTTGGCCTCCCAACTGAAAAACATCCGCGACGGTAAAGCAGGGAATTACGCCGTGAGCGGGAAGGAACTCTCCATCTTCGAATACGATCTGAACAGTTCGCCCGAAGAGCTGGACGACTACTGCCGCAAGGCGGATTTCGTCTTCAACCTCGCAGGAGTCAATCGGCCGAAAGATCCAACCGAGTTCATGCAGGGAAATTTCGGCTTCGCGTCAACGCTGCTTTCGATGTTGCGTAAACACGGAAACACCTGCCCCGTGATGATCTCCTCATCAATCCAAGCTGCTCTGGACAACCCCTACGGCGAATCGAAACGCGCGGGGGAACAACTCCTGTTCGACTACGCCCGCGAAACGGGAGCCAAGGTGCTGGTATACCGTTTCCCGAATCTCTTCGGCAAATGGTGCCGTCCCAACTACAACTCGGTCGTAGCCACCTTCTGTCACAATATCGCCCATGACCTGCCCATCACGGTCAATGATCCGAGCATCGAGATACATCTCGCCTATATCGACGACGTGGTAGACGAACTGATCGCTGCCTTGTCAGGACGGGAACACCGCGAAGGAGACTACTGCTACATCCCCGGATCGCACCGTGTTACGCTCGGCAAGATCGCCGAACTGCTGCACGAGTTCAGGCGAATGCCCGAAACACTGGCGCTCCCCGATACGACAAACGGAGGTTTCGAGAAGAAACTCTACTCGACCTACCTTTCCTATCTGCCGACCGATCGTTTCGCTTACAATCTGAAAATGAACTGCGATCAGCGCGGCAGTTTCACCGAGATCATCCGCACCGCAGATCGGGGACAGGTTTCGGTCAATATCTCCAAACCAGGCATTACGAAGGGAGAACATTGGCATCACACCAAAAACGAAAAATTCGTCGTCGTACACGGACATGGCCTGATCCAACTGCGCAAAGTAGGAACGGATAAAAACGGAAATGCCTACCCCGTCGTCGGCTACGAAGTATCGGGAGAGAATATTCGTGTCGTGGAGATGATCCCCGGTTATACGCACAATATCATTAACCTCTCCGACACGGAAGACCTCGTAACGGTCATGTGGGCCAACGAATCGTTCGACCCGAAGAAGCCCGACACCTATTTCGAACCCGTAGAAAACGACTGAACGATCATGGACTTGAAACTCGATTATCCGAACATACGCTTTGCCGGTAACGGCAAACTCAAACTGTTGATTATCGTAGGTACCCGCCCCGAAATCATCCGCCTCGCCGCCGTCATCAACAAATGCCGCATGTATTTCGATTGTATTCTGGCGCATACCGGCCAGAATTATGACTACAACCTCAACGGTATCTTCTTCCGGGATCTCAAACTGAAAGAGCCCGAAGTCTACTTGAACGCTGTGGGTGACGACCTGGGTGCGACAATGGGTAATATCATCAACGCCTCCTACAAGCTCATGGTACAGACTGCCCCCGATGCGGTGCTCGTTCTGGGCGACACCAACTCGTGTCTGTCGGTCATCAGTGCCAAACGACTGCACATCCCGATTTTTCACATGGAGGCCGGCAACCGTTGCAAGGACGAATGTCTGCCCGAAGAAACCAATCGCCGAATCGTGGACATCATCTCCGACGTGAATATATGCTATTCGGAACACGCACGGCGATACCTCGCAGAGAACGGACTCCCCAAGGAGCGCACCTACGTCACAGGTTCGCCCATGGCTGAGGTGTTGCACGACAACCTCGCCGCAATCAAATCAAGCGACATTCACCGGCGACTCGGTCTCGAAAAGGGAAAATACATGCTTCTTTCAGCGCACCGGGAGGAGAACATCGATACGGAAAAGAACTTTCTGAGTCTCTTCAATGCGATTAACACCCTGGCGGCGAAATACGACCTGCCGATTCTCTACTCATGCCATCCGCGAAGTCGAAAACGGATCGAACAGAGCGGTTTCGTGCTGGACAAACGGATCATCCGCCATGAACCGCTCGGTTTCCACGACTACAACTGCCTGCAAATGAACGCAGCAGCCGTTATCTCGGATTCGGGTACACTGCCCGAAGAGAGTTCGTTCTTCACCAGTATAGGACATCCGTTTCCGGCAATCTGCATCCGTACCTCGACCGAACGGCCCGAAGCGCTCGACAAGGGAGGCTTTATCCTGGCCGGTATCGATTCCCGCTCCCTGCTGCAAGCCGTCGAGACCGCGATGGCCATGGATCAAAACGGAGACTTCGGAATCCCCGTCCCTGACTACACCGACCGAAACGTCTCCTCGAAAGTCGTCAAGATTATTCAGTCCTACACCGCGCTGGTAAATAAAATGGTTTGGAGAAAAGAATAACATTGAACATACTGCATCATGAATACGATTTTACGCAATATTCCCTTTTCCCCGCCGGACATGACGACGTCGGAGGTATCGGAGGTATCGGAAGCCCTCCGTTCGGGTTGGATCACGACGGGTCCCCGTACCAAAGCTTTCGAGCGCCAGCTTTCGAATTATTGCCATACCGGAACAACCGTATGCCTGAATTCCGCAACGGCCTGCATGGAGTTGGCCCTTCGGGTGTTGGGCGTGGGGCCGGGCGACGAGGTCATCACTTCGGCCTATACTTATACGGCCACGGCGAGCGTGACGTGCCACGTCGGTGCGAAGGTAGTTCTGGTTGACACGGCTCCCGATTCGTACGAAATGGACTACGACAAACTCTGCGCAGCCATTACCGAACGTACGAAGGTCGTCATGCCGGTGGACTTGGGCGGTGTCGTTTGCGACTACGATCGCATTTATGCGGCCGTGGAGAGCCGTAAACGGTTGTTCCGACCCGCCAATGAGATTCAGAAGGCTTTCGGTCGAGTGATCGTCCTGGCCGATGCCGCCCATGCCTTCGGCGCGCAGCGGCAAGGGCTGATGTGCGGTCAGATCGCCGATTTCACCTCGTTTTCGTTCCATGCCGTGAAAAACCTTACCACGGCCGAAGGCGGCGCCCTGACATGGCGTCCGATCGACGGGATCGACGACGAATGGCTCTACCGTCAATTCCAGTTGCTCTCATTGCACGGTCAGAGCAAGGATGCGCTGGCCAAAACACAGTTGGGCGCATGGGAGTATGACATCGTAGCGCCGAATTTCAAGTGCAACATGACCGATATCATGGCCGGTATCGGACTGGCGCAGTTGAAACGCTATCCGGAGATGTTGTATCGGCGCCGGCAATTGATCGGGCATTACGACGAGGCGTTGAAGGGATACGACGTGCGGCTGCTCAACCACTATGGTTCCGACCACGCATCGAGCGGGCACCTTTATCTCGTGCGATTGGTCGGGAAAGATGTCGACGAACGCAACGACGTGATCGTCCGAATGGCCGAACGGGGTATCGCCTGCAACGTCCACTACAAGCCGCTGCCCATGATGACCGCCTACAAGACCCTCGGTTTCGACATCGCCGATTACCCCAACGCCTACAATCAGTATCGCAACGAAGTGACGCTACCCCTGCACACCCGGCTCTCCGACGACGACGCAGAGTACGTCATCCGTAATTTCTTAGAGATAATTCATTGATATTCTTATTACCCTCCCCCATCAAACAATCCGGATCATTACCAGTCGATAACATGAATACACTCTCATACCTTATTACAAATAAAAATGATTTTTTCAAAATTGATTACATATACGACATCCTCAAAGAGTGCGGAGAAGATATGTATCATCAATACGGGTTAGTCCATTGGCTGAATCCATACCCCAAAGAAGCTATTCGTCTCGATTGTGAAAACAATGACGTTTACTTAGTGTACAACTGTGATATTCCAGTTGCGACCTTTCAACTATCAGAGCAAATATTGAAAGGAAAACAAACCATCCATATCAACAAATTTGCGACAAGGCCAATCTACTCGAATCGCGGAATAGGCAAATCAATGATGAAATTTGTAACAGACAAAAGCCTCGAAAAAAACATCGGCTGGATATCTCTGGATGTCTATACGGAAAGTCTTCATGCCATTGAATTTTATAAAAATCTTGGATTTGAAATCATCGAAAAAAAACCGACAAAGCGATTTGCAGTGTATAAAATGATGAAAAATATTGACCGATGAAAAAACTTTTAGTTATAGGGGCAGGCTTGTTACAGTCATATGTAATCAAACGGGCAAAAGAATTGGGACTCTATGTTTTGGCTATTGATCGGGATCCTCACGCAATAGGATTTCAATATGCGGATGAATATGAAATAATCGATATCATCAATAAAAAAGAGAGTCTATCATATGCCCAACGACACAGAATCGACGGAGTCTTGACGGCGGCATCGGACTATGGCGTCCTCACTACGAGCTATATTGCACAAAAGATGAATCTGCCCGGATTAGATTATGCGGTAGCCAAAGTAGTAAAGGACAAGAATGTTATCAGATCTCTCCTTGCCCATCATCAAATCGACGACATAAAACAACATTATGAAATATGCCATACGGAAAATATTCACAGGATAAAAAAGGAGATCATCTATCCTGTAATCGTGAAGCCCTGCGACGCTTCCGGGAGCAGAGGCATTACAAGAGTCGACAATGAAAATGATTTGCAAGAGGCTTGTTCATTCGCCATCGAAAATTCCCTGACACACAAGGCTCTCATCGAGAGTTTTATCAAAGGGATGGAGTTCGGTGTCGAATCATTCGTTCACAAAGGGGCGATCCATGTACTAGGAATTCTTAAAAAAGACATGGCCCTTCCCCCCGTATATGCCGAATTAGGACACAGGATGCCATCCGGCTTATCCCAATCAATGGAAGAAAAGATAAAAATCATCGTTACAAGTGCAATTGAAACAATAGGAATCAACTTCGGATCAGTAAACATGGATATTCTTATTTCCGATGATAACAAAATTTCTATAATAGATATCGGAGCCAGAATGGGTGGTAATCTGATCGGATCACATATTATTCCCCTTGCAACAGGTATCGACTATATGGGAAATATAATCAAGGCCGCCATCGACGACGACATCGATTGGAACAAATCCGGGGAACGTGTCGTAGCAACCAGCATTTTAGCATTGACTCCCGGAATAATCAAATCCATACCAGATTTTAAAAAGATGATGTCTCACAACGTGTTGGATTACGTTTTCATTAAAAATATCGGTGAAGAGATCTCATTCTATACGAACAATCTTTGCGGGTGCGGCTACATCATATGTACAGGAGACACACCGCTATCGGCACACGAATCAGCATTCCATTTAAAAGATATCATTGATAAATCGATAGATCGATATGTATGAGTTATTTAAAAGGATATCGGATTTATTATTCAGTCTCGTTCTTTTTCCTCTTTTCTTGATATTATACATAGTAATAGGAGGTCTGATAAAACTCGAAGACGGAGGCCCCGTTTTTTATAAAGCTGGAAGAATAGGCAGGCACTCCAAAATATTCGAAATGTATAAATTCCGATCGATGAAAATCGATGCTCCGAATATATTGAACGCAGACGGTAGCACATACAACTCCAAAAACGACCCGAGGGTAACCAAAATCGGTCGATTTATTCGAGAAAGCAGTTTAGACGAAATCCCACAGATTCTCAACGTAATGAAGGGGGAAATGAGTCTAATCGGCCCCAGAGCCAGCGGAGCCGAGGCGTTACCTACCTTCCATCAAGACGAAATGGATAAAATGAAAGTCAGGCCCGGTATTACCGGTTATACCCAAGCTTATTTCAGAAACGGGTTATCTGTAAGGGAAAAAAGATTGAAAGATGCATGGTATGCAAACCACATGTCTTTCAGTCTGGATCTGAGGATATTGTTTAAAACAATCCAAACTGTTTTTCTAAAAAAAAACCTATACACAAATTAACGTTCGTATAAAATGCCGATCAATAAAAACATAAAGAAATTTTATCTGGATTTTTGGGAAAAGTCTGAATTGCTTGTGGCAAATCTCATATCTAATATCCAGGAAATCCGAAATCTGAATAAATATATCGATAAAACAGCACGATTGACTTCGGAACAAAAAAAACAGATACGAACATTTTGGAAGCCTTATAAAAAAATTTCGACACGCTGGTGTAAATATTACTCCACTAAAAACGGAAAGTTTGACCCTCGTTATATTCCCAATACACTGTATTATACGAAAATAGATCAGTACTTTAATAATCGGCGACTTGGCTACGGGTTCAATGACAAAAATTATTATTCTAAGATTTTCGCAGGAATTCCACAACCGAAGTGCGTTATAAGAAAAATCAACGGTTTAATTTTCGACGAACATTACCACCAACTAACAATCGAAGATGCCGCAAAACGGATATTCGCAGAACAAGAAGTAATTTGCAAGCCATCTTTAGAAACAGGAAGCGGCCGAGGTATACTATTTCTCAAAACCGATCGGGACCAACAATTTATTAAGGACTTCTTGAGAAATAAAAAATACGACGATTATATCATTCAAAAAATTATCCAGCAACACAACGACTTAGCCAAAATACATCCCACCTCTATCAATACGATAAGAATAGCATCCATTCTTTTAGATGACGGTGTTCATATATTATCGTCCTGTCTCAGAATGGGTACAGGAAACAGTCGTATCGACAATGTCACCTCCGGAGGAATCAGTTGCGGAATCAAAGAGGACGGATGTATAGACAAATTCGCATACACATACTATTCAGGAGAGAAAAGCGACAGACATCCGCAAGGAATGATTTTCGACGGCTTCAAAATACCGTCCTTCGACAAAGCGTGCGATCTCGTAAGAAAAGCACATCCTATCATTGCTCATTTCAGACTCGTTTCGTGGGATATTGCGATCGATCAAAATGGAGAAGCACTTTTGATCGAAGCCAATATGCGAAAAGGCGGCTTAAATCTCCTTCAATTTAATAATGGTCCTTTATTTGGCGATTTGACAAAAAAAATACTGGATGAAGTATTTGGAAAAAGAAATGATAAAAACGAATGAGGATACTGTTTTTAAACTCTTATTTTCCACCAGAAAAAATAGCCGCCACCTATCTTTTTGATAATTTAAACCGTGCCTTCGCCGATACGGGATTCGAGATGACGGTCTACACTCCGATCCCTACACGCGGCGTCTCCGCGGAGGTTCGCAACGAATACAAAAGGCGTCGAATCGAAACGTGTTACGACGGGAAAATGACCGTCCGGCGATTCGGTATGATGCGCGAAGGGCACAACCCTGTTCTGCGCGCTTTCCGCTACACACTGTGCTGCGTCAGACAGTTTTCATGGGCGGTTTTCTCCGGCGAAGCACGCAGGTGCGACGTGATGTTCATATCGAGCACGCCGCCCATTCAGGGCGCCATGGCCGCTCTCGTCAAACGGTTTACCCATAAACCCTTCGTCTACAATCTTCAAGACATCTTTCCCGACTCCCTGGCCGGCACAGGATTGACGCACAAAGGTTCGTTGCTATGGAAAATCGGTCGCTGGATCGAAAATTTCACATATCGCCACGCCGACCGGATCATCGTCATTTCCGAGGATTTCAAACGCAACCTGTTGTCCAAAGGCGTTCCGGAGGACAAAATCGAAGTCATCTACAACTGGGTGGACGAAAATGCCGTCGTCCCCGTCGCACGGAAAGACAATCCGCTTTTCGACGAATTCGGTCTCGACCGTTCGAAATTCTATATCGTGTATGCCGGGAATCTGGGGGCGGCCCAAAATATAGACATTATCCTGCAAGCGGCGCAATCCACCCGCGATCTGCCCGACCTGCAATACCTGATCTTCGGTAGTGAAGAACAATCCGAACCATATAAAAAACGTGTCGCCGAGCTAAATTTACAGAATCTGCGAATCCTCCCGATACAACCCTATGAACGAGTTTCGTTCGTATACGGTTTGGGAAACGCCGCCGTCGTATCTTGCAAAAAGGGGTTCGGCGGCATCGCCATGCCCTCCAAAACGTGGAGTATTCTATCCGCTGGTACGGCCGTTCTGGCGAGTTTCGACACAGGAACAGACATGCAACGGATCATCGAAGGCAACGACATCGGTCTTTTCACACAGGCCGAAGACTTGAACGCTTTCACGGCGGCGATCCGAAAGTTATACGACGATCCGCAACGCTGCGCTTCAATGGGAAAACGGGGACGGGATTATATCTTGACACATTTGACGCGCGAAATCGGTACATCTCGGTTCGTAAAGGTCCTAAACTATTTTGCCAAGTAACATGATCGACGACAAGATCGCCCAACCGCTTCTCCACCTCGTCTGCTGGGGACTTCATCCGCAGTCGCTTCCGACATCCCTGCCCGACAGCATTGGCAACGGTAACGGATTTTGGCCTGCGGTCTATACTTGTGCAGGAGTACAAGGAGTTCTAGCCATAACATGGGACGGTCTGCGACGAGTTACTGAAAGCGGGCTTCTCCCTTCCGATCGGCAACCGGATCGCGAACTTCTGCTCCGGTGGGCCTATAACGTGGAGCAGATCGAGAAACGAAATTTCCGCCAGAAGCGGGTTCTCGCCGATTTGGCAGGCTTCTACGCAGCACACGGCATCGATCTGATGCTACTCAAAGGGTACGGTATGAGTCTGAATTACCCGATACCCAACCACCGACCGTGTGGCGATCTGGATATCTGGCTTTACGGAAGACAAAAGGAAGCAGACGCCTTGCTTCACAAGGAACGGGACATTGCCATCGACAAGGATAAACACCACCACACGGTTTTTCGTCTGGACGGCGTAATGGTAGAAAACCATTACGATTTTCTAAATGTCCATTCCCACCGCTCTAATAAGGAAATCGACCGTCTGCTGAAATGCCTCGCCAAGTCAGGAACCGATACAACCATCCGCATCGGCAACGTGCCGATCCGCATTCCCCATGCGGATTTCAATGCGCTGTTTCTGCTCCGGCACGCGGCCGTTCACTTTGCAGCGATCGAAATCAGGCTGCGTCATGTAACGGATTGGGCGATGTTCGTCGAACGGTACCACGACCAGATAGACTGGATAGCATTGGAGCGTGTAGCCGAATCGCAAAATATGACGAAGTTCCTGTACTGCCTGAATGCCCTTTCCATCGACTTTCTGGGGTTAGATCCTGTCAAAATTCCACCGTTCGAACGCGACGGATCGTTGGAAAAACGGGTTCTGAACGATATCCTCGGACCAGAATTTTCGGTACGGGCACCGAAGGGCGGCGGACTCGTCCGCTCTCTGTACTTCAAGACGCGCCGTTGGTGGGCAAACCGATGGAAACACCGTATCGTTTACAGGGAAAGCCTGCCGCAAACCTTCATCCGCCAGTTTTGGAGCCACCTGCGCAAGCCCCGATCCCTGAAATAACGATTCCATCCAAACGTTGAAGGCCTTATGTATCAGCGAATACATAAGGCCTTCAACTTCTTTTTCAATCCACCTTCCAATTAAACTACAGGGACGAACAAACGGATTCGCAGAGTACACTCACAATCATTATATACTAATAATTCATATCATCAGTCAGTTTTCGAATCACTGATAAGCAGGGACCTTTTTGCATTTCTATCCTAAAAATACAATAACTAACGTGTTTGCTTCTATTTCAATTATTGTAGACTGTTTTACACGCATAAAGACAGTCGCATTACTGCAATGAGCAGGGCTAACACAACCACTTATTCTTCCACCCACTCTTTTTACAGTCGCCTGATCGGTTCTAGCACTTCCTTAAAGAGAACTTTTTCAGTTTACACGTACAGGTCATAAATGTGTCTATCTCCGAGGCGGCACATTCCACGAAAGACAAGTACTGAACACCTTGACGACCTGATTAAAGTTGTTACCCACTCGTAAAACCGGGCGAAGGGGTGAAACCGCGGACAAGCAACTTTCGGACGGCAACGACCGTAATCCGACAGAACACTTCTCCGAACATGCCGTGCAGCCTCGTTCGACAGACAGGGGCACCGTTTATGCAGGTGGTATGTCGCAACCGTTCCGCGAGTATCGCTGCCGAACAAATTGCGGCCATATCGTTTCGAGTGTCCTAACTCCGCATCGCGCAGGCACCGTATGGACGGAGAGCGGCATATCCGAATCGGCGACAAGTCCGAATGCAGCGAGAGCGGACGGCACCGCGACGCGGGAAAAACGAACGTTTTCGACAACTTCCTTTCCCGCACACCGCCTATCTTCGCGAAACGGATTTTCAATTTCAGACCATTAAAATCGACGACAATGGAAAAGAGAGGGAAACGAAACACGATTTCGATAGAGGAGTTCGACAGGAAACTTCAAAAACTGATTCGCGAAGTACAATCGGAAGGACGGCACGGCACGGCGAACAACTACCGTCATACCCGTTCCAGTTTCTTCCGTTTCATACAGGAGCCGAACACGGAATTCAGCTTGGATGCTCCGACCGTGGAGCGCTACGAGCAGTGGTTGCGAAGTCGCGGCGTATCACGCAACAGTTCATCATTTTACATGCGCAATCTGCGCGCCATGTGCAACCTGCTTTTCAAACGGGGCGCGATCGCCGACGCCGAACTTTTCGCCGATGTCTATACCGGCATCGCAAAGACCCGCAAACGAGCCGTTTCGGAACAGACACTCGCCCGCATCAAACAGGCCGATCTGACGGAGTTTCCTCAACTGGCCCGATGCCGCGATCTGTTTCTGTTCTGCTTCTACTGCCGGGGCATGGCTTTCGTCGACCTGGCCTATCTGAGACAGGAGAATATCGACGGCCACTACATCCGTTACACACGCCGCAAAACGGGTCAGAATCTCGAAATCCACATCGAGCCCTGCATGAAGGAGATCATGCTGCGCCATGCCGGAAGCGGCGGATACCTCTTCCCGATACTGACTTCCGACAATCCCCGAAAGGCTTACGAACAGTATCGTTCGGCAATCTGCACATTCAACCGTTCACTGAAAATCCTGTCGCAGCGGTTGGATATTCCTGCCCTCTCCTCCTACATGAGCCGGCATACGTGGGCCACAATCGCCCGTTACCGGCAAATCCCGTTGGCGATTATCAGCGAAGGGATGGGGCACAACTCGGAAAATACGACACGCATCTACCTCTCGTCGTTCAACCAGCAAGTTCTCGACGAGGCGAATAAAAACGTGATAACGATCTGATCGATCGTCTACTTCTAATTAAGAAATATTATTGGCAAAAATATTTGATTTCTTCTAAAAAACATAACATTATGGTGGAAATTTCTAATTAAGAAATAGACGAAGCGAGGCGGATTTTCAAAAATCCAGACACATAAACGTTCCCCGACACTCTTGTTTTCTCCTCATTGACAAGTCTGAAAATTGAGAATACAAGTGTATACTCGGTTTGTACGACGGCGTGCACTTTTCAACAGGTCGGGTGAAATATTATTTTCACCCGTGCCATTCTTATTTCATAAATGATTGAAATAAAATGCATTTTAAGAAAAATCTATTTCTTAATTAGAGATAGACACAGGTGAAACGGGTCGTTTGCATACTGATTCTCCTTTTGATCGTACAGGCGGGTTCGGGCAGGACGCAGAATGCGCCGGCACGTCCTTCCGTGCATTCCGATACGGTCATTTTGTTCCGTTTCGTTCCCCGTCGGTTGATGTTTTATTCACCCTATCGCAACAACGACAAAGCCATCGAAGCGGCGACCGAACTGATCGACGCCCATCGCGAAGCGCTCGTCAAACGGGAGGCCGTCGTCCGCATACGGGGATTCTGCGACTCCTATCCTACGGTCGGAGAGAATCTGGCTGCGGCCAAAAACCACAGCAATCAGGTGAAAAGTTATTTCATCGTCCATGCAGGGATGAAAGAGGAGTATTACCGCACTTCGAACAAGGCGTTTCCCTACAACGGCATGAAGGACATCGTGGCATTGGTCGGCATCGAATACCTGAACGCGCCTACCGACCGGAAAGACAGCGTTCGGCAGACGCCGGCCGCTGCGATTCCGCCGGCAGTCGGCCGCACAGGGACGACAAGAGAGGATATTGCCGGCATTCCGGAACCTGCGACTGCGGAGACGCCCGTTCCGGAACCGGAGGATGACCGCTCCGAAGAGGAGTTGTCGGCGACGGCGGAATCGATCATTGCGCAACCGACGAGAGAGATCGCCGAATACCGCCGTCCTGTTCCCCTCTCGATCAAAACCAATCTGCTTTACGACGCGGTACTGATGCCGTCGCTGGAATTCGAATACAGGTTCAGCGAGCGCTGGTCGATCAATGTGGAGGGTTCCATGGCGTGGTGGCATACCGACCGCAGACACGTCTACTATCAGTTGGCACAGATCAGCCCCGAAGCGCGCTACTGGTTCAAGCCGCAGGGACCCCGCAAAGGGCATTACGTCGGGTTATTCATCGGCGGCGGCTGGTACGATCTGGAAAACGGCGGCCGCGGTTACAAGGGCGAAGGCGAATACGCCGGTTTCAGTTACGGATATATGTTTCCCGTCGGAAAATACTTCGCCATGGAGGCGGGCGTCGGCGTAGGATTCCTCCACACCGACTACGAGGAGTATCTGCCACTCGACGGACACTACGTGTACCAGCAATCGGGACGAGTCGACTATTTCGGGCCGCTGAAACTCAAACTGACCTTCGTGTGGAATATCGGCTGCTGGCTTGACAGAAAAAGGGAGGGAAAACGATGAGACGAATCGCCATATCGGGTATCAGGTACGGTGTGCTGCTCTTGTTCCCTCTGTTATGGGAGGGTTGCCGCAAGGAGTTGTGCTACGACCACGAACGGCACAGCCCTTCGGTGAAGACGCGGATCGTCGCCGAGTGGGAGCAGGAGTGGGAACGCACCTACGATTTCGACTGGGAGGCGATCTGGCGGGAGTCGTGGGCGCACGACTACGACGATCTCCGTCCCGAAATCGCTGACGGCATCCGTGCCGTGATTTACGGCGGTTACGGTAATGTCGCGCAGAACAACCTGCCGCCGGAGGGCGGGCCACTTCCCATGAAGGCGGGCACCCATTCGCTGCTCTTCTACAACAACGACACCGAATACATCCTTTTCAACGACCTGTCCAATTCGGCGTCGGCATCGGCCACCACCCGTACCCGCACCCGTGGCGGCTTCAAGGAACTGCACTCCGGCGAGCGGACGGTGAGCCAGCCCGACATGCTCTACGGCCTCTACGTGGAGGAGCACACCGCCGAACGCACGCTGGAGCCGGTCGATCTGCCCGTCGTCATGCGTCCGTTGACATACACTTACATGATCCGTTACGAATTCGCCGGCGGGCTGAAATACGTCGCACTGGCGCGCGGGGCATTGGCCGGCATGGCCGAAACGGTCTACTTGCAGGACGGACGCACGGGATCATCCGCCGCAACGGTGATGTTCGACTGCACGGTGGAGGATTTCGGAGCCGAAGCGCAGATCCGGTCGTTCGGCGTGCCGAACCATATCGACGGCGGATACCTCGCCAGAGCGGGAGCGCACTACGCACTGAACTTGGAGGTACGGCTGACGAACGGCAAATTCAAGACCTTCGAGTTCGACGTGACGGATCAGGTCGCAGGACAGCCGCGCGGAGGAGTGATCGTAGTGAGCGGCATCTCCGTCTCGGACGAGGAGGGCGACGAAGGCAGCGGCAATTTCGACGTGACCGTCGACGGCTGGGGCGAATACGTGGACATCGAACTGCCGTTGAACTGACCGCGAAGAGAGCGACAACCTTTTTAACTAACATTTATAAGATCATGAAGAAAAGTTTATGGATGCTCGGAGTGGCTCTGACAGCCCTTGCGAGTTGCGCGGAGACCGAAGTCGTGGACGTGCCGCAGACCCGCGCCATCGGATTTACGAATGCTTTTGTAAATAACACGACAAGAGCAGACGTAACGACCGATACTTTCGGAAAATTCTGGGTTTTCGGAGATTACGACAACGACGGCTCTTGGGCCAACGTGTTCTCCAACATCGAGGTGACGAAAGGTTCTCCTGCCTGGAAACCGGAGCAAACGGCCTACTGGCAACTCAACAAGAATTATAATTTCGGCGCCTATGCGGACGGCACGAACACGCTGAGCGGCGTGACCTACACCCCGGCGAGCAACACGTTGAATTTCAGCGAATACTCCGCCGGAGAGAACGATCTCGTCGCCGCGACGGTCACCAATCAGAGTTGGGACGGACAAGGCGAACCCTCGGCGGTACCGTTCACCTTCCACCACATGCTCTCCAAGGTGAAGTTCACCTTCAAGACCGTAGCCGCCGAGACCTATACGATGAAGGTTTCCGGTCTGACGATCTCCGACGCGATCCAGACGGGCAACGGTTCGTTCACGGGCAATCAGACGGGTACATGGAGCGGAGAGACCACGGGAAGCTACGCCTTCGCGGAGATCGCCGACTACGCGACGGCCGCGGGTCAGGCCGAATCCGAAGTGAAGTACGTCATTCCGCAGGCGAATACGAACGACATCGCCGTCGCCTTCACGGTGACCGTCTCCGATGCATCGGGACAGATCGCCGAGGGGACGTTCGAGGGAACCATGGCTTTCCCCGACGCCAACGAATGGGAAGCTGGCATGGCTTATAACTACGTCGTCACGATCAATCCGCCCGATGTCGACGCTACTCAGAAGCCGATCGAATTCACGGTAACCGAAGTCGACAAGTGGGACGAGTTCGACGACACCGATACGAGTGTAGATCTGCAATAATCGACCGCTCCTCGGACAGAGCATCACGGGCCATAAGGGGTTGAATCTCCCCTTACGGCCGCCAATCATCGCTCGCTGCGGAACGATCCGTTCCCGCGGACGCAGCCGCGGCGCGCGTAAAAGACGTATTATGAATCGAACCGGAAATACAACGAAATACAAACCCTGCCGTGCGCTGCTGGCCGCTATCCTGCTGCTGTCGGGCTGCACGGAGACGTTGGTACGCGGAACCGACGAAAGCGGAGAGGCGGGCGAAATCATCGCCTTCCGGACGCCGGCACCGAGCCGCGCCGTCGAGGAGACGTTCGTCGCGGGCGACGTCTTTTCGGTCTGGGGATACTATACGCCGACGGATGCCGCGAGTACGGTCTTCGACGCGACTTCGGTCTCCACGCCCGACGGGAGTAGATGGAGTTACCACGGCGCACGTTACTGGAAAGCGGACAAGACCTACGACTTCTATGCCCTCTATCCTGCGGCCGACCGCCTCGGTGCAGCCGTTTCGGCGGACTTCGACGCCGCGGGCCGTCTCTCCGTCGCCCGTTTCGACGCCGGACAGGGAGCGGATCTCATGGCGGCCGTCGCACAGGATTTCGCAGGCAGCGACGCCCGTCAGGTTCCTCTGACGTTCAAGCATCTGCTCGCGAGAATCGAGGTGGTCGCCAAACGCAGCGCCACGACGGAGGGCATCGTCGACTTCAACCCCGTCGTTCATTCGGCCAAACTCCATGGAATGTACCGCACAGGTTCGCTCTCGATGGCTGCGGACGACCTGACCGACGGCGAGGCGCTGCTTGCAGCGTGGAGCATCCCGTCCGACGCAGGCGAATCCCCCACGGATGCGAACACCCCGTTCTCGCAGTTCGCCGGACCGGTCGCGGCAACCGTCGACGGAGTTCCGCTCATGGAGGTGCTGCTCTTTCCGCAGCGTCTCTCCGGCGAATACCGCCTGGATCTGATCTATTCGACCGATACCGGAGGAGCCGAGACGAAATCCGCTTCGATTCAGCTCACGTCGCTGCCGCTGACCGTGTGGGAGGCAGGCAAACGCTATCGCTACACTTTCACCCTCTCGGAGGACGACCGCATTCTTTTCGAACCTCCGACGGTCAACGCATGGAGCGATGCCGTCGGAGGAATCACGATCGTCGAATGATTCCCTGTGACGGGAGATACGAAAAAACAATCCGCCATGACAAAGTTCAGATACATACTCGGAGCGATCGCGCTGTCGGCCTGCTGCATGTCGTGCGAGAAAGAGGAGAGTTCCCCGCGGACGACGTCGGTTTCGGATCGCATCCTGTTCGACTCGCCGGTACTCACTGTGGAATCCATTACCCGCAGCACATTCAAAAACTCCCTCGACGCGGGCGATGCGTTCGGCGTGCTGGGCTACTGCGTACCCTATACGGTGGGAACCTCCGTATTCAACTACAATGCAGGATCGAGTCTGTGGACGATCAAGCGGGCGCAATGCCCGCCGGAGGTCTTCTACGCCCAAAAAGTCGTCGTCGGCCTCAACGGATGCACCTACGACCGCAACGGCGGCACCGACAACGACCCGAAGTACTGGTACCGCGACGGATACGACACCGACAACATTCCTAACGCCGCCGTCACGGACGCCGACAGCTACCGTTATTCGTTCATCGCCTACTACCCCTGCGACGGAAGCTTCACGATCGACCGCCCCTCCGGCCCGACCGCCGCCGGAGCCCCCGTGCTGACCTTCTCCATGCCGCAGACCGGCGGTTCGGTTTCCGATCCGCTCGACCATCGTCAGACCCCCGACGCCATGCTGGCCGTGCTTTACGATCGCCGCAAAGCCGACGGCAACCTGCGTTTCAATTTCAGCCACGTGCTGACGGGGCTGGGCGTAGAGGTGAATAATTTCAGCGAGCACGATCTGCAAATACACTCCGTCACCCTCTCCGGAGACTTTTATAAGGAGGTGCGCATCGATCTTACGGGCGACGTCAGTACTTTCTCGTTTCCCGAAACCTACTATGCGGGGACCTACACCTTTTTCGACGGCACTCCTGCCGGCAGCTATCTAGAACTTCCGGCGCCGAAGCCGGAATCCGGAGAGACGGTGACCTCGTCCGGCCTGATCGGAAACGAGCACCTGCTGCTGATATCGGGAGCCGAGAATCCGGGATTTTTCGGGGAAGGGGTCGAGATCAGGCTCGACTATACCTTCGCCGGCGTCCGGAAACAGTACGAAACCGAACGCCCGGGCACCTTCACTCCGCGTCCGGGCACGAGATACACGGCGCAGTTCAATTTCGTGGGCGATGCCTTCGTGCTGCAATTCGTCGTCGACAATCAGGAGCAGTGGGAGGACGGAGAAGCCGGCGACAACGACGAGACGAACGACGACGTGATCTTCGAGTAACGACCAACCGCAAAGAAAAGATACGACAACGATGATACGCGCAACGATCCTCAGACTTTCAGCCACGGTGATCCCGTTTCTCTTCGGGATAGCCGCTTGCACCGATGCGGTCGGAGTCGACGACCGCTCCTCCGCGACGGACAGAGGCACGACGACGCTCTGTTTCGTCGGCGACCCGATGGCCGACTGGCGGGTGACGACTCGTGCCAGCGACGTCAAGGACGAAAAGGAAAAGAAGATCAACCAACTCCACATTTTCTTCTTCGGGTCCGACGGCGAATATCTCAAAGGCGGCTATCTCACCGGCTATCCCAATGCACCCGAAGACGGAGGCTACTACGCCCCCGGACAGGGCGTGAACATGCTCAAAATCGACAACACCAAGTTCGAAAATGCAGTTTTGGCAAGTAGCGCCACCGTATATGCCGTGGCCAACGTGGAGGCGGATCTCTTCCGGGACAACGACGGCGACGGCCGTCCCGACAAGATAGAGAGACTGGCCGATTTGCAAACGCTCGTCTACGCACCCCGAACCGTCTCGCTCGGCCTGCCCGCCGAGGGAATGCCCATGGTCGGCGTCAAAGTCGTCGATCTGACCAAACCCGAAGAGACGATCGAGGGCGAACGCCGCATCGACATGCAGGCGCTCATGGCGCGCATCGACGTCAGCATACAACTCGCCAGCGACGTGCAGCAGGGCAACTATCCGGCGCTGACACTCGTGGACTGGACGGCACGGAATCTGCCGACGCGCGTCGCGTTCAGCAGCCCCGACGAAGGGGATGAAACCGGCGCGAAATGGACAGCCTGGACCAAATCGGTCACCACGCCCTACCAGCGCACGATCTACAACAAGGAGGGGCAGATCGCCTTCACATTCTACATGTATGAAAACGTGCAAAACGCCGAATGGGTGGTCGACGAAGGAGAGCAATGGACCGATCCCTCGCTGGCCAATCAGCACAAGGGGCTCTATCCCGACAGCATCGCACCCTACCAGAAACAGCGTTACAAACCCTATCTGGCCAACGACAACGCCGCTTCGATCGAGCTCCACGGCTATTACTCCACCTACAACGAGGACGGGTCGGGCAACTCCACCTCCGAAGTCCGCTATACGCTCTATCTGGGGGCCAACCATACGGACGATTTCAGCGTGAAACGCAACCACCAGTATAAGAACGACATCTCGATCAAACGGTTGATCGCTCACGATGCGTCGTCGGGTGAGTATACTTTCGATGCCCGCGTGAACATCGAGGATGAGGGTAACGAGTTCCACATCTCGATCCTTCGCGAGCGCAATCACGACGCGCATTTCTGCATCACGCCGATGGACGTCTATCTTTTCGCGGACGAACAGGCCAGGCATCCGACGATGGAGGTATTGCTGGGCGATATACCGCAGGACAGTGAGGAGCCGACGGAAGGCAGCATCCCCGACTGGATCCGGATGGAGAAGGTCTCCGCCTACGACATGGAAAACGGCACCGTCTCCGATTCGGGGTTCTCGGCCTATCCCGACGGCGATCATCTGGCTACCGGAACGGAATGGACGGCCGGCAACGGAAAGCGCGCGTTCTTCACGATCGGAATGCTCAAACCCGGCGGGGCACTCGCCGACGCGACCCATGCGACGATCACCCGCAGCCGGGACCGCATCTATTTCTACATCGACGAGAACCTCAGGTTGGAGGATCGTTCGGCTACGGTCACACTGATCTACAAAGAGAACGGCCAGGAGACGAAACGCCGCACGATCGTACTGGGTCAGACGCATCTGCTGCCGGTGACGATGCGCGACGGCGGTACCCTGTATATGGAGCAATACGAGGAGTATCTGGATCATTACGATCCGCTCGACCGGTTCGCCTCCGAGCAAATCTATACGGGCCTGCCCTGGGCCGAACGGAACTCGGGACTCGACGATATGGAGATCAAACAACTATATAAGACGTGGTTTTTGACGCCTGTCACGTCGACTCCCTACGATCCTCCCGGCCAGGTCTTCAACGACGGGTACCCCTATACCAGCTATGTCATCTTTCTGTCCAACCAACATCGCATGACTCTGAACGATAAACCTCTGTCGGCATTCCAATACTGCCACAACCGGAACAAGCGGAATGCGAACGGCACCGTAACGGCCGCTTATGAGAACAGGCAAGGTTGGGGATTCGACGTTTATTCGGAAACGAGCAACGAGAGCAAGTGGTTTTTGCCGGGCATCCGGCAGATGGAAGACGCCTTGACGCAGTACTACACGTCTTTCAGCGAATTCCAGGATTCTTACTATTGGAGTTCCTCCGCAGGCGAAAGAGAAGGGGGTACGAGCGGTCAAAGCTCCGTACGGGCGCGCGCTACGAAGGTACTGCCGGACGGAAACTATGTCGACAGCGGCGGCGGCGACGGCGATGAGAACAGATACAAATACGAACTCGGCAGAGGCGGCTACGCACGACGCACGGAATCGCTGCGCATCCGCGCCTTCCGCACCGACCTCGATCCGGTCGACTGATTCCGGCCGTCTCCTGTCCGTAAACGGGATTGTCGCGCGCGTGTTGCGCCGGCAATTCCGTTGCATTTTTCGGAGTAATCCGCTTCTGCGTCGCAATTCTATTCCGCGCACTGTCGCGACGGTTGCCGGCAGCTCGCGCGCTCCGTGCAGCACCTTCTGGTCGCGAAGGTTCGCAGCGGTATGTCAGACAAGTCGATGCCGAAAATTCCGGACGAAGACCGGACGGCAGATCGTTCGTCTCGTAATGCCGCTCGGATTGGGATCGGTTAAACGTATGCAGCATAGGGATTATTGAGCGTGAAATAATGTATAAATCGTGACCTATTTTCGGTTCGAGCGAAACAGGTCACGATTTCGGTCCGGGCAACCTGCTTTTTATGCGCTCGAATACATTGCCCCAAAAACAAAAAACCTTACATATCGTTGATACATAAGGTTTTTTGCTTCGCATTGCTCTTTATTTCAAGAACTTCGAGGGTGGAAGATGGGACTCGAACCCACGACCTTCGGAACCACAATCCGTCACTCTAACCGACTGAGCTACATCCACCGTTTCGACCGCAAAGCCGGAACTTCGCGAATCGGTGTGCAAATGTAATACGTTTTTTTGGTCTGTGCAAGGATTTCGCCCGAAAATTATTCGAACCGGCGACGGGCGTTTCGGGAAAAGAGCATCGGGTTCCGGCGTGTACAGGAACCCGCGGAGCCGACGGAATCGATTTCCGTCGGAACGATTCGCGAAGCAGGCTTCTTTCGCCAAAACATCCCGACGATGTTCCGTGTCGACCGTCCGGCGTCGCCGAACGCTGCCGGCAGGAAAGCCCCGCCCCATGCGGCGGACGGTCGCTCGCCGGCATTCGCCGGTACCTCGGCCGTTCGGCGGACAGCACACCCACGTTCGGCGCATCTATCGAATGGATCAGGGGAACTTTCGCGGAGACGCATCTCGCAAAACGAAGCAAGCGAGTTTCCCTTCGCTCCTCGTTTTCCGCCTCTACGACTGCACCCCGGACGTCGTGCTCCGGCAGAACCGAACCGGTCGTTTGTTTCTGTGCCCTGCTTTTCCGACTTCGGCTGCGCCGAAGCCCCCGCCGCTCGGCAATGTTCGAATAAATTCGACATTGCCCCCGCTTATTCGTATCTTTGACTTCGTCTCAGATACTTCGTCTCGGCATAATCAAACTAACGTTTGCTTCTGCACCCGCTTATTCGTATCTTTGGCTGACGCCGAAGATACTCCCGTTCGGCATAATCAAGCCGGCGCTTGCTTCTGCCCTCACTTATTCGTATCTTTGCACGCAACACACACCTCATCGAAGATGAAACGTTTCGGTATCTCGTCGCTGCTCCTGCTCGCCTCGCTGCTCCGTCCCGCAGCGACCGACGCACAGATCTACGCGAAACTCAACGGCCTCTACGCACTCGTAGGAGTCGTCAACCCTGCCGTGGAGTTCCGGTTGACCGACCACTCCGCCTTCCAGACGGAGTTCGTCTATTCGCCGTGGAAATCGATCAACGTCGACGGGCAGAGCAAACCGATGCACTTCGGCATCTTCCTGAACGAATACCGCTACTACTTCCGCGGTTATGCCCGAGGCTGGTACGTGGGCGGCAATGCGGGCATGATGGCTTTCCGCATGTCGAAACCCTACATCGAGAACTGGGGCATCCACCTCGAAAACCGTTACAGCAAAGGCTACGGATTCATGTTCGGCGCTTGTGCGGGCTACGAACGGATTTTCCGCAAGCGGTGGGTCTTCGACGTGTTTTTCGGCTGGTCGTGGATGACGAGCTTCTACAACGGCTACGACCTCGACGGCCGCACGCAGATGGAGCCGCACCGCCCCGTACAACCGCTGCACCCCGATCCCTTCAACGGTTCGTCGGAGTGGTATCCCAACAAGATCGGCATCTCGATCGGCATCCGTATCTACGATCCCGAGCTGCACAGGCAGCGAAGCGAAACCCGACGTCTGCGCAAGGCGGCCCGCAGCGCCGCATCGTACGGGAAAACGCCGGCCGCCGACCGCGGTTCTCGAATGTCGCGTCCCGTACCGGCCGCGTCCGGAAGCGTGTCAAAATGACAGCCCCAATCTGCCAAAAAGGGCACCGCGTCTGCCAAAATCCGTTTGGCATATCAATTGTTGGAATCCCCCACCGAAAACAGAAAAACGGATCGGTGCGGCCATGCGGCCGTACGGCTGCCGCCCCGAACCGCAACAGAGAGAATTTTTCAACGAATGTCAAACTAAAAATAGTTGAACTATGAACGTAAAACCTTTATCGGACAGAGTGCTCATTCTCCCGAATCCCGCCGAGGAGAAGACCGCGGGCGGACTTATCATTCCCGACACCGCGAAAGAAAAACCGCTGGCAGGCAAAGTCGTGGCCGTAGGCCCCGGTACGTCGGAGGTCAAGATGGAGGTCAAGGTCGGCGACGAGGTACTCTACGGCAAGTATGCCGGGACGGAGATCAATGTCGACGGCACGGACTACCTCATCATGAAACAGTCGGATATTCTGGCAACGTTGTAATTTCACCGATTCGTAAAACACATCAAATTCCGTAAAAGCTATGGCAAAAGAGATCAAATATAACGTAGAGGCGCGCGAGATGCTCAAAGAGGGTGTCGACGCGCTGTCGAACGCCGTGAAGGTCACGCTTGGCCCCAAAGGTCGCAACGTCATCATCGACAAGAAGTTCGGTGCTCCGCAGATCACCAAGGACGGCGTGACCGTCGCCAAGGAGGTCGAGTTGGAGGATGCGATCGCCAACATGGGTGCGCAGATGGTGCGCGAGGTGGCGTCGAAGACCAACGACAACGCCGGCGACGGCACGACCACCGCGACCGTTCTGGCACAGGCGCTCATCGGCGTGGGACTGAAAAACGTGACGGCCGGCGCCAATCCGATGGACCTCAAACGCGGTATCGACAAGGCGGTGGCCAAGGTGGTCGAATCGCTGCGCGAGCAGAGCCAGGTGGTAGGAAGCGACATCGCCAAGATCGAGCAGGTGGCGTCCATTTCAGCCAACAATGACCCCAACATCGGCAAACTGATCGCCGAAGCGATGTCGAAGGTCAACAAGGAGGGCGTCATCACGGTCGAGGAGGCCAAAGGCACCGACACCCATGTGGACGTGGTCGAGGGTATGCAGTTCGACCGCGGCTATATTTCGGCCTATTTCATCACCGACCCCGAAAAGATGGAGGCCCAGCTGGACAAGCCCTATATCCTGATTACCGACAAGAAGATCTCGACGATGAAGGAGCTCATGGGCGTCTTGGAACCGGTAGCCCAGAGCGGCCGCTCGCTGCTGATCGTCGCCGAGGATGTCGACGGCGAGGCGCTGTCGGCACTCGTGGTCAATAAGCTGCGCGGCACGTTGAAGATCGCCGCCTGCAAGGCCCCGGGCTTCGGCGACCGTCGCAAGGAGATGCTCGAAGACATCGCCGTACTGACCGGCGCGACGGTGATCTCGACCGACAAGGGCATGAAGATCGAGGACGCCGACCTCTCGATGCTGGGTACGGCCGAGAAGGTGACGCTCAACAAGGAGAACACGACGATCGTCGACGGCGCAGGTGCCAAGGATGCCATTGCAGCCCGCGTAGCGCAGATCCGCGCCGGCATCGACGCCGCGACGTCGGACTACGACAAGGAGAAGTTGCAGGAGCGTCTGGCCAAACTGGCCGGCGGCGTGGCTGTGCTCTATGTCGGCGCCGCGACCGAAGTCGAGATGAAGGAGAAGAAGGACCGCGTGGAGGATGCGCTGGCCGCGACGCGTGCAGCCGTCGAAGAGGGCATCGTCCCGGGCGGCGGCGTGGCCTACCTGCGTGCCACGGAGGTGCTCGCCAACATGAAGGGCGCCAACGAGGACGAGACCACCGGTATCCAGATCGTGAAACGCGCGATCGAGGAACCGCTGCGCCAGATCGTCGAGAACGCCGGCGGCGAGGGTTCGGTCGTCGTGAACAAGGTCAAGGAGGGCAAGGGAGCCTTCGGTTACAACGCCCGCGACGACAAATACGTCGACATGTTCGAGGCCGGTATCATCGACCCGACGAAGGTGTCGCGCGTAGCACTGGAAAATGCAGCGTCGATCGCGTCGATGTTCCTCACCACCGAGTGCGTACTCGCGGAGAAGAAGTCGGAGCAGCCCGCCATGCCTGCGATGCCCGCAGGGGGCATGGGCGGCATGATGTAAGCCGATCCGCAGAAACGACAGAGCAGCGCCGCCGGAACTATTCCGGCGGCGCTGTCGCGTTCAGAGCATTGCACGAGGAACCAGATTATCGGGACGATGCAGCTCTCTGCACTTTTCGCAAGGCGGAGGCTGCGGCGCGCTGCACGCAACGATGATTATTTGTTTGCGTCCGCACATGGCAGGCCTCCGGCCTGCGGGATCGCACTGCGAAAATAGCGGAAGCAGTGACGGCAGCGGCGCGAACGCCCGGAGCGGGCGTGCAAAACAGCGCAGTCTTTTGTGCCCGCTCAGCGAGCGCGGATGGCGGCACCTGCTACTTTTCGCCGTGCTTGATCTTTTGGTGCTTTTGGATCAAGCCAAAAGCACAGAAAAAAAGTGAAATCGATTCTCTCTTTCTTTGGGAAAGTTCCGTACCTCTGATTGGGTGTTTCCTGCGAGGAGCGGATTTACCACCTTTTGTCACCAAAAGGTGGCGCCAAAAGTGTCCGCAGGGCGAAAAAGTCGGGGAACGGCCGACGGCTTGCGCCTAAAACGCTACGCGGACGAGCTCGCGCCCGCGTTTTCGACGGCGCAGCCTCCGCCCGTTCTTCTTCCCGATTTTTCGCAATGCGGAGTCTGTTGTGCGCTGCACGCAACGATGATTTATTCCGAATAATTCCTCTATACTCATTCAGCAGGCCGGAGGCCTGCCCGATCGCACTGCAAAACGAACGGGGTGGAGCACAATCGTACCCCACCCCTCATCGTATCGTCGGGAATCCCTTATTTCAGCGTCGACCGGAACTCGTAACGGCCCGAACCGAGGCGCACGAGCGTATAGCCGTCGTCCCAGCCCGCAACTTTCAGATCGCTGCGGCCGTCGAGTGCGCGGCCCGACTCGGTCACCTTGTCGGCAGCGGCCGACGGGACATAGACCTCGGCAGTGGTGTTGGCCGGAATCTCGACCGTCAGCGTCAGCGCGTCGCCCTCCTTCGTCCAACCGCTCGACGCCAGCCCGTAGGGCGTCCGCTGCTCGGCCTTCATCGAAGTGAAGTGATCGTTCAGGTAGGGTTTGATCCGGATTTCACGGAAGCCCGGAGCAGCCTCCTGCAAACCGGCGGCCCAACGATAGAGCCAGTCGCCGATCGCACCGTAGGCATAGTGGTTGAACGACACCATGCTGTTCGAGTTGACCATACCGTTGGGAAGCATACTGTTCCAACGCTCCCAGATGGTGGTCGCACCCATCGAAATGGGATAGAGCCACGAAGGGATCTTCTTGTTGAGCAGCAGCTCGTAGGCGACGTCCTCGTAACCGAAGCGGGTCAACACTTCGCAGATATAGGGCGTACCGAGGAAGCCGGTAGTGATATGCCCGTAACGATTCACGTTATCGACCAGACGTCTGGCCGCACCGGCGCGCTGCGCCTCGGGCAGCAGGTCGAACATCAGCGCCAGCGTGTAGGCCGTCTGCGTATCCGACACGAGCATTCCGTTGGGCGTCACGTATTCGTTGCGGAAGGCATCGACCGCACGCTTGTGCAGCGCTTCGTATTTCGCCGCATCCTCCGTTCGGCCCAGCAGGCGTGCCGTGCGCACCACCAGATCGAGCGAATGGGCGTAGAAGCACTGCTGGATGAAGGGTCGGATCGTCACCGCCGATCGGCCGTCCTTGTCATCGGCATAACTGAAAAATACCCAGTCGCCGTAGCTGTTCCCCTTGCTCCACAAGTCGTTCTCGGTCTGCGAGGTGATGTAGTCCACCCATTTCTTCATGCTGGGGTACTGGCGTTCGAGCATCCGCAGGTCGCCGTAGGCCATGTAGTGCTGCCACGGAATGATCGTGGCCACGTCGCCCCAACCGGCCGAAATACGGCTGCGGTGCGTCACGGGGTAGACGCCGTTGACCGCGCCGTCGGCATACTGCTCGGCGGCCACGTCGGCCATCCACTTGTTGAAGAAGGTCTGCACGTCGCGGTTGAACGTCGCCGTGCGGAAGAAGACCTGCGCGTCGCCCGTCCAGCCCAGACGCTCGTCGCGCTGCGGGCAGTCGGTCGGAATATCGACGAAGTTGTCGAGCATCCCCCACTTGATATTCGACTGCAACCGGTTGATGAGCGAGTCGGACGAAACGAACGTACCGTTCTCGGGCGTCGCCGAGCTGATCGCCTCGGCGACGAAATCCTCGGGGTTCAGCTCGCCGTCGATTCCCTCCACCTTAATGTAGCGGAAGCCGTAGAAGGCGAACCGGGGCGCGAGCCACTCCTCGCCCTCCCCCGAAAGGATATAGGTACTCAACGCCTTGGCCTTACGCAGGTTGCGGGTGAAGAATTCGCCCTTTTCAAGAATCTCGGAGTGGTAGATGCGCACCGTGTCGCCGCGCTGGCCGCGCAGACGCACGCGCTCGCGCCCCGATATGTTCTGGCCGAAGTCGATCACGCGGGCTCCCGACGGGGTCGTGAAGATCTTGACGGGTTTGAAGGTTTCGATTACCCGCACGGCCGGGCTGACGCTGGCCGTCAGGTTGTCGAGCGAGGTGTCGGCCACCTGCACCGAAGCCCACGACGCATCGTCGAACGACGGGGTGTCCCACCCCTTCTGGCGACGGTTCAGATCGATCGTCTCGCCGTCGTAGAGGTTGCCGTAGCTCACTTCGCCCGTCGAGGCGCGCCACGTGTCGTTGGTAGCGATCACCTCCTTCGTACCGTCCTTGTAGCGGAGAACGATCTGCGCCAGCAGGCCGTACTTGTCGCCGTAGTTGAACTCGCGGCTCCACGGCAGTTTCGACAACCACCACCCCTTGGCCACGGTAACGCCGATGGCATTGTCGCCCCTGACCACCAGCGGCGTGATGTCGTAAGCCTGATATTGCAGCCGCTTCTTGTAGGCCGTCCAGCCCGGCGTCAGAAGGTCGTCGCTCACACGGTGCCCGTTGACGCTCGCCTCGTAGATGCCGTGGGCGGTCACATAGACGGTCGCCTCGGCCACGGGTTTCGTCACACGGAACGTGCGGCGGAACATCGCGGCGAGGTCGTCGCTCACGGCCGGCTCGATCCAGCGTGCCTGCCACTCCCCGACGTCGAACAGCCCCGTACGCCAGAAGGCCGGACGGCTCCACGCCGAAGCCTTGCCGCGATCGTCCCACACGCGCACCTGCCACGTGTAACGGGTATCCGACGTCAGCGGCGTGCCGTCGTAAAAGACGCCGGCCGACTCCGCCGAAGCCACTTTGCCCGTCCGCCAGACGGTACGCCCGCCGGACTTGACGCGGATCTCGTAGGCGCTCTGCGTCACGCCGCGGCGCGACGCATCGCTCACCTCCCAGCTCAACAGCGGACGGCGCTCCCCGATCCCCACGGGGTCGGTCAGATGCTCGGTGCGAAGCTGCGACACGGAGAGTTGCGCCGAAGCGCTCCACGCCGTGACGACCGTCGCAAGAAACAGCAGAAGAAATCTTTTCATGGTCGATAGTTTTAAAGTTTGGAATTACATGCTTCGTTTGAAACGCAAGTTAGCCATTTTCCGTCATGGGTGAAATATACATTTTGACATTTCGATAACGAATTTTGACACTCGACCGGCCGGTGCCTGCGCGCGAACGCCTACCCGTACCCGATCGGACATTGCAGACGAACGGCATTCCGCACATTCGATCTCTGCCTTTGCGCACGACCCCGTCCGCCCGGCGACACCGCTCCGCGATGCCGGAAGTTCGCCGCCGCCCCATGCGGCGGACTGCAATGCGCCCCTGCTCGCGCACTACCTGACGCCGGCGCCGAACCGCCGGGAAGCCCCTCGCCGACCGCAGTCCGAGAAACAGGATACGTCAGCCTGCCGTAAAGGTCGGCATCGCCCGCCTGCGGATAAAACAGAAACGCCCCCGACTTATCCGTCGGGAGCGTTCTCCTAAATCCGGCAGGAAAAGGGCTATTTCTCCTCTTCCTCCTTGGCAGCCATCTGCGCTTTCAGCTCGGCCAGCCCAGCGATGTCGCCCAGCGTGGTCTTCTCGACCGAAGCGTTGATCTTCTTCACCACCGACTTGTTTGCATCGGCGGCAGCCTTCTTCTCGGCCTTCTCGGCAGCATACTCGGCACGTTTCGCATCTTCGAACGTGCGGCTGTGCGACAGCGTGATGCGCTTGGTGGCCTTCGAGAATTCGAGCACCTTGAAGGGCAGCTTCTCGCCGACCTTGGCCGTCGTGCCGTCCTCCTTGACGAGATGTTTCATCGGGCAGAAGCCTTCGATCGAATCGGTCAGCGAGACGATCGCGCCCTTGTCGACCAATTCGGTAACGGTTCCCTCGTGGATCGAATCGATCGAGAACTGTCCCTCGAACTCGTTCCACGGATTCTCCTCGAGCTGCTTGTGACCCAGCGACAGGCGACGGTTCTCCTTGTCGATTTCGAGCACTACGACCTCCAAGTCGGCGCCGATCTGGGTGAACTCGCCCGGATGCTTGACCTTCTTAGTCCACGACAGGTCGGAGATATGCACCAGACCGTCGATGCCCTCCTCGATTTCGACGAAGACGCCGAAGTTGGTGAAGTTGCGCACCTTGGCCACGCAGCGCGTGCCGACAGGGTACTTCTGCTCGATATCGGCCCACGGATCGGTCGTAAGCTGCTTGATGCCCAGCGACATCTTGCGCTCTGCGCGGTCGAGCGTCAGGATGACGGCCTCGACCTCGTCGCCGACCTTCATGAACTCCTGCGCCGAACGCAGGTGCTGGCTCCACGACATCTCCGACACGTGGATCAGTCCCTCAACACCGGGGGCGATCTCCACGAATGCACCGTAGTCGGCCATCACGACCACGCGGCCCTTGACCTTGTCGCCGACCTTGAGGTTCTGGTCGAGCGCCTCCCACGGATGCGGGGTGAGCTGCTTCAGGCCCAGTGCGATACGCTTCTTGGCGTCGTCGAAATCGAGGATGACGACCTGGATCTTCTGGTCGAGCGCCACGATCTCTTCGGGGTGGTTCACGCGGCCCCACGAGAGGTCGGTGATATGGATCAGGCCGTCCACACCGCCCAGGTCGACGAATACGCCGTACGAGGTGATGTTCTTGACGGTACCCTCGAGGATCTGGCCCTTCTCGAGTTTCGACATGATAACCTGCTTCTGCGCTTCGAGTTCGGCCTCGATGAGCGCCTTGTGCGAAACGACCACGTTGCGGAACTCCTGGTTGATCTTCACCACCTTGAACTCCATGGTCTTGTCTACATATACGTCGTAGTCGCGAATGGGCTTCACGTCGATCTGCGAACCGGGCAGGAACGCCTCGATGCCGAACACGTCGACGATCATACCGCCCTTCGTGCGGCACTTGATGTAACCCTTGATGATCTCGTCGTTGGCCAGCGCCTCGTTGACGCGATCCCACGATTTGAGCTGACGCGCCTTCTTGTGCGAAAGCGACAGCTGGCCGTTCTTGTCCTCGGCCGACTCCACGTAGACCTCGACCTTCTCGCCTACGGCCAGTTCGGGGTTGTAGCGGAATTCGGAAACGGGAATGACGCCCTCGCTCTTGTAGCCGATGTTGACGACAACCTCGCGCTTGCCGATGCTCATGACCGTGCCCTCGACCACCTCGCCGACGGCGACGTTCGACAGCGTCTTGTCGTAAGCGGCGGCGATCTCCTCCTTAGGCTGGGAATAGACGCCCAGATCGTTCTCGAACGCGTTCCAGTCGAAGTTCTCGTTCGTGACTACAGTTTTGTTCTCTTCCATAACGGAAACAGTGTTTGCGATACAATCGCTCGTTAAATGGTTAATACTCGTACGTTACCCGCACGCAGCGGGGTTGCAAAGTTAGGAATTAATTCGCGGATTTCACAACAATCGCGCGCGATAATTTTCACCGGACCGCGATTTCGGATGCGAAGGGTCTCCCGCCGCCGCGAAAAAGGCCGTCCCGCAGACGGGAACGGCCTTTTCACGAAAAAATGTTGGAAGAAGAGTCGGTGGAGACTGTCGCGCTATCGTTCGTCGGGACGCACGAAGGTACGGCTCGCCAGCTTCACGTCGTCGATCGGGTTGTTCGACGCCGTCATCGCATAGACCAGCACCTTCTTGTCCTTGGGCAGCGTCACCGTAGTCGCGCCTTCGGGAATGTCGAACGTCAGCAGATACATGTAGGAGAAACCGTAGGGAACGTTGCCCAGGTCGGTCTGGTGACGGTGCGTACCCAGATACCCGATCTTGGCGCGCTGCATGAAGCCCTCGCTGTTGCCGTACCAGCCCCACTGGCCGTAGAAACCTTTCCACAGCGGCACTTCGGCCTCGTAGGTGCGATCGCCCACGCGGAACTCGGCCGTGCGCGGCTCTTCGACGGCCGACGCCAGCACATAGAGCTTCGTATAGGTCCGGTCGGCAGGCAGCGCGACGGTCTGGCCGTTGCAGAGCACGGCGTCGTCGGTGTTGGCTTCGCCCATGGCGAAGGTCACGCCGTCGCACTCGACCGTGGCGGGAATCAGCTCGGCGGCGAACGAACCCAGCGCCTTGTCGATCGTATAGTAGGTGAAGAACTCGTCGGTGGTGTAGGCCGTGATGTCGTAGTCGAGCTTCACGGGCGCGTTGTCGATCGCGAGCGTCGACCGCACGGCCGGCTCGGCCAGCCGCACGCGGTAGGTCTTGGGGGCGAACTTTCCGGCCGAAACCACGAGCGAACGCCCCTCGAACGCGGCGTCGCCGATGCGTTCCTCGATACCGTTGCACTCCTCGGCCGAGACGATCGCCGCCGGGAAGGTGATGCGCGCCCCCTCGACGGGATTGCCCGTCGTCTCGTAGCAGCGCACGATGTAGCCGTCGCCGTCCTCGGCAGCTTTGAGCGCACGCACGCCGATCTGGGAGGTCGACGCAGCGAGCATCGAGAAGGTGCGGCCCAGATGCCCCGCATGTTTCGGCGCGACGAAGGCCACGAGCGGCATGTTGAGCGCCTCGCCCGCCACGAGCGCATCCTCCGTGCGGGCGCCCGTGTGTCCCACGATCGAGTAGGTATAGTGGTGTACGCCGTGATCGAGTGTCCGCTGGTGCGCATAGCGCTTCTCGGTCGAGGGGGTGTGGAGCAGCGTCAGGCGCAGCGTGTTGTCCGCCGGCTTGTCCCAGCCGTATTTGCAGTCGTTGAGAATCGTCACGCCGTAGCTGCCGTCGGCATCCGTCAGATCGACCCATTTCTGGGCAGGCACTTCATAGGCCGTTTCGGTGTTGTTGCCGCGCTCGATGAAGCCCAGCCCGAGGTCGTAAGCCGCCTTCGCGTTGGCCACGGCACAAGGGAATTCGGCTTTCAGCAGCACGTCGCGGCTCGACCAGTCGACCGTGTTGCGCACGTCGATGCGGTCGTCGTCGCCGCCGTCGGTCAGCGACACGTACTGCACGAACTTCGAGGGGCCGTAGCTGCGCTCCACTTTGAGCGTGGCGCGCACGGGCCCCTGTTCGGCGATCGAAATGCGCACGTCGCCGTCGATCGGACGCCCGGGCTTGTCCATCGTCTCCTTCATGATCTCCCACGCCGGATAGCGGTTCGACGGGTTGCCCTCGAAGACCGCCATGCGGAATGCCTTACCCTCGGCCACCAGCTCGCGGCCAGCACGCTTGTCGCGGATCGAGCGGATATCGCCGTTGGCGTCCAGCTCGATGCGGTAGATCCGGTTTTCGAGCGTCCGCTCCGACGCTTTCAGCGCCGACGATTTCGCAACGCCCGAAGCGGGGCGCACGTCGTAGACGGCATATCCCGCCGCCTTGACGTCGGCGGCGAAGAGGATGCGCGCCCGGTCGCCCTCGCGCGACAGAATCTGCGCCGCCACCCGCCTGCCCGAAGGCGCATAGACGGCCACCCCCTTGGCACGGGCGTCGAGCGGCACTTCAGCCTCCACCAGATCGCGCAGGTCGTAGGTCACGGGATTGTAGACCACCACGGGCGTACCCTTCACCCGCGTGTCGAGCGAATGGCTCAGCGCACCGACGGCCGCCGTCATGACCTCGGTAGCCTGTTGCAGCGAGATCAGTTCGTCGTTCCACGAATAACGGTAGGCGTCGGCGATGCTCGTACCCGTCAGGTCGTCGTGGAACTGATGCCACAGCACGCGCTGCCACACTTCGTTGAGCTTCGCACGGTCGTAGGGTTTCGCGCCCAGCCAGTCGGCCACCACGGCGGCGCGCTCGGCGGCGCCCAGCAGCTCCTCGTTGCGGCGGTTGTAGTACTTCATCGCTCCCTGCGAGGTGTAGCAGCCGCCGGCATGTACGTCCATGAGCAGTTCGCCGTCGTAGGTCGGCAGTTCGTCGCGGCGATCCATATAATCGAGGAAGAGCTGGTCGCTCGTGGCGCTGATGAGTTGCACCGGCGCATCGGGGTCGGCCATGGCCTCGGCCATGCGGCGCGCGGTGGTCACCGTGCCGCTGTTGCCCTTGTCGCCGCAGTTGGTCGTGCCGTGCAGGTGGCCGCCGCTGTAATAGCGCATGGCCGTATTGTCGAAGCCGTTCGAAGCGCGGCGGATGAAATCCTTGTTATACCCCGCGTCGGCCGGCAGTTCGGCGGTATACCCGCCCGTATCGAAGGCCGCCATGAGCGACTGCCCGTCGATACCGTACCATACGCCCCACGAGAAGGGGTTCTTCTTGTGATAGGGTGCGTCGGGGAAGAAGTCGTGCTTGCGCCAGCTCAGCTTCTGGGTCGAGAAACCGATCAGGCCGCAGTGGGCCGCCAGCGAAGGCAGCGTGTACCCGAACCCGAAGCAGTCGGGCAGGAAGATGTCGGTCGAACGCACGCCGAACTCGCGCTTGTAGAACTCCTGTCCTTGCAGGATGTTGCGGATGAACGACTCGGCCGAAGGCATGTTGGGGTCGTTGGCATTCCACGACGCGCCGCTGATGTGCCAGCGCCCCTCGTCGATATACTTCTGCAAACGGGCGTAGTGCAGCGGATAGTACTCCTTCATCCATCGGTAGATGATGCCGCCCTCGAAATTGAACTTGTAATCGGGATACCGCTCCAGCATCCAGAGGTTCTGGAAGAGGATGCGCGGAATGTATTCCCGGATGGTGTGGGTCAGGTCCCAGTTCCACTGGGTGTCGAGATGCGCGTCGCACACCGCATAGATCTTGTAGGTCTTGGGTGCGGGCGTCTCCTGCTCCTGCGCCGCGGCACGTCCGGCGCAGAACGTCAGGAGGCACGCGACGACAAACAGTCGAAAAAGTTTCATCGTTCGAAAAAAATTAGATTGATAGTTTCATTACATTCGAGCTATCGGCAAAATTAGAGAATAAAACCGCGCAGCACAAGCGCCCTGTCCGAAAATATAAACGATATATCAATTTGTGAAATAAAAAAATCGCAGGGAACTGCGCTCCCTGCGATCCGATTTCACCCTATGCGTCAGCCGGTTGCTACTCGATCCGCTGACGGGGTTCGTTGTCGGGCGCCAGCGGCGAGCGGGCGCGCAAATATGAATCCAATACGTCGGTCAACAGCGTCCCGGTAGGAGCTCCGTCGGTATAATCGAGACCGGAATAGGTCTTGAAAATGTAGTCGCCCATCGCCACGCGGTAGCGGCGGCCGGGTTTCAGTTCGGGGAAAGCGACCGACTGCGCCTCGAACCGCTCGTCGGTACGGATCACATAAGGGGTGGTCATGTAGATGTCGATGCGGTGCGACTCGTCGAGGTTGACCGTATCGTTGAATTTGGTCTTCACCAGCCGCGCCAGCTCGTCGGCCGTCATCTCGGCCGTCACCAGTTTGGAGCCGAAAGGATCGAGGTTGTAGATATCGGCCGCCACGACCTCGCCCGCAAGCGAATCGAGCCGCACGCCGCCGATGTGGTAGATACCGACGTCGGCCTTGCCCGCCTCGCGCACCGCCTCGGTAAAGACGTTGGCCAGCCCGGTCTTGTCCAGCCGGCCGCGCAGGTCGGCCACCTTCGCCCGAAGCGCCGGATCGCTGTAATAACCTTCGACCATCCGCTGGTAGGCGGGTGCGGGTTCGTAGCCCGCCAGCGGCACCAGCCGGAAGCTCTTCTCCACCAGTTCGTCGCCGCGGAAGCGGAGCACCGTGACGCCCACGTTGTCGAGATTCTTGCCCGTCTGCGTCACCAGCACGCCGCCGACCGTCTCGTTCGTCTCGTCGTGGCTGTGCCCGCCCACGATCACGTCGTAACGCGGCGCCTTTTCGGCCAGCACGCGGTCTTTCTTCGTCCCGATATGGGTCAGGGCGACCAGCGCGTCGCACTCGTCGCGCAGCGACTGCCGATCGGCCACGGCATCCACCGCGTCCGTAAATGTCAGCCCCGCGAAATTCTCGTCGTGCCCCGCCGGATGGTTGTTGTGGTCGTAGTTGGTCACCGAGGCCACGAAGCCGATCCTGCGGCCGCCCCGCTCGACGATCGCATAGGGCGCCGGCTGGGGGAAGGTCGCCGTATCGCTTACGATATTGGCGCAGACGACCGGAAACCGGCACTGCGCGGTGCGCACGCCCAGAAAAGCCTGTCCGGCGTCGAACTCGTGGTTGCCGAAGGTCGCCACGTCGTAACGCAGGCGGTTCATCAGATCGATGATCGGCCGGCGCGGCTCGGCGGCGCGATCGCAGTAGACGTTGCCCGTCCAGCGGTCGCCCGCATCGACCAGAATCACGTTCTTCACCGTATCGCGGCACTTCTTGACGGCTTCGGCCAGCTGCGGGAACTTCTCGATATGGGCGTGGATGTCGTTGGTCGAAAGAATCACCACCGTCTCCATGCGCGGCGAGCAAGCCGCCAGCACGAAGAGCAGCAATGCGCCAAATAACGATTTTTTCATCATACACGTATCTCTTTTTTCGAATTCATCCGGCCAGAACCCACTTTATTATAATGGGGAAGACAAAGATAGAGACTCCCCGTCGATCCTCCAAATTTTCCGACGTTTTCTTTCGCCGGCCGACGGGCACGGCCTTCCCGCCGCACACAAACCCTGCCGCAACGGCAGACCTGCAAAAAAGCGCGGTGCGGAGCGAATCCGGCGAAAAAAATGCGTAACTTTGTGGGAAACCCGACCTTGCGAACCATGAATAAATTCCGAATGTTTCCGCCGCTGCTCGGCCTCGTATTTCTTCTGGCCGGCTGCGGCGATTCCCGACCGACGGAGACGGTACGGCTGGTGACCTACAACGCAGGCACCTTCAACAAATACATCGCCGACGACTACCCGCTCGTGGCCGAAATGATGCGGGAGGTCGGTGCCGACGCCGTCTGCCTCAACGAACTCGACAGTTGCACGACCCGCACGGGCGGCGTTTTCCAACTCGAACGCATCGCCCGGGCCATGGGCGGCTGGGACTACCGCTTCGGCCGCGCCATGCCCTATCGGGGCGGAAGCTACGGCGTCGGCGTCATGACCCGCGAGCGCATCCTCGATCATTTCACCGTCGCCCTGCCGCGGGGAGAAGGTGCGGAGCCGCGCGTGCTGACGGTCGTCGAACTGGCGCGGTACGTGATCGCCACCACCCACCTCGACCATACGTCGGCCGCAGCGCAGCGCGATCAGGTCGCCGTCATCAACCGCGTGATGCGCGAACGCTACGCCGAGGCGTCCAAACCCGTCTTTCTGGGCGGCGACCTGAACGCCCTCCCCGACTCCGGAACGCTCCGCGCGTTGCAGGAGGCCTGGACGGTACTGACGCCCACCGACGGGGGCACCTACCCCTCGCACGATCCGAAAAAGTGCATCGACTACATCCTGCAACTCGACAACGGCGTCACGTGCGAAACGGCCGGCGCGCGCGTCCTGCACCGTTTCGAGGCGGGCGACGCCGCCCGCGCATCGGATCATCTGCCGGTGCTGCTCGAAATCCGGCTGCCTGCGGAAAGCTGACCGCCCGGGAACGGGCACGCTTGCCGACACAAATAATTATCGTTACCGTCGGCTGCGTCTCAGCTACTTCCGCCCCGGCAACCGCAAATAAATTTGCATCGCTCCCGGCTTATTCGTATCTTTACGCACCTTTTGCCCCATACCTCATGAGAGATCTTATCCAAGTCATCTGCGAGAACCTCGACCGCACGATCGAGGTCGAAATGGGAACGTCGCTGCTCGACATCCAGCGGCAATACCTGCCCAAGGGACCGCACCCCTACCTGGCGGCCTACGTCAACAACCGCATCAAGGAACTGAACTACAAGGTATACACCCCGATCACGGTGCGTTATATCGACGCCACACACTTCGAAGGCATCCGCGTCTACGAACGCACGGCGTCGTTCATCCTCCAGCGGGCCGTCCGCGAGCTCTATCCCGAACACAAGTTCTACATCCGCCACTCGATGCTGCGCGGCTTCTACTGCGAAATCGAGGGGCGCGACGGCATCTCCGCCCGGGAGGCCGAAGCCATCCGCACCCGCATGGAGGAGCTGGTCGACGCGGCGATTCCGATCATCCGCAGCCGCGTACGGTCGATCGACGCCGCAATGGAATTCACGCGGCTGGGATTCGACGACAAGACCGAGCTGCTCAACACCCGACCGCGCCTTTACAGCACGCTCTACTCGCTGGGCGACATGAAGGGCTACTTCTACGGCGCGCTCGCCCCGTCGACCGACTACATCCGCCTGTTCGACATCCGCCCCTACTACAACGGTTTCTACGTCGTACTGCCCGGACGCAGCCACCCCGACGCGCTCAAACCGCTCGTGGCGCAGGACAAGCTGTTCGACATCTTCCACCAATACAAGGAGTGGGTCGACATCATGGGCGTACCGACTGTCGGCCGGCTCAACGCCAAGGTGCTGGCGGGCGACGCCTCGGAGCTCATCAAGATCGCAGAAGCCTTCCACGAGAAACGGCTGGCGCGCATCGCCGACACGATCGCCGCAGCCAACCGCTCGCAGGGAACGCGCATGGTACTCATCTCCGGCCCCTCGTCGAGCGGCAAGACCACCTCGGCCAAGCGTCTGGGCATCCAGCTGCGCATCCTGGGGCTGAACCCCGTGCTCATCTCGCTCGACGACTATTTCGTCGACCGAGACAAGACCCCGCGCGACGCCGACGGCGAGTACGACTACGAAGCGCTCGAAGCCATCGACCTCAGACTCTTCAACGACCACCTGCAACGCCTTTTCGCCGGCGAGAGCCTTCCCGTGCCGCGCTACGACTTCATCACCGGCAAACGCCAGTGGCACGACAATCCGCTGCGGCTCGACGACCGGTCGGTGCTGATCGTCGAAGGCATCCACGGACTCAACCCGCGCCTCACGCCGAGCATCCCCGACCACATGAAGTTCAAGATCTACATCTCGTGCTTCACGTCGGTGTCGATGGACAACCTCTCGCGCATCGCCACCACCGACAACCGCCTGCTGCGTCGCATGGTGCGCGACAACGCCACGCGCGGCCACAACGCGCAGGCGACGCTCGCACGCTGGGAGAGCGTGCGGCGCGGCGAGGAGAAGCACATCTTCCCCTATCAGGAGAACGCCGACGTGATGTTCAACTCGTCGCTTTTCTACGAGATCTCGGTGCTGCGCCCCTATGCCGAACGTATCCTGCGCGAGGTGCCCGATACGGTGCCCGAATACGGCGAGGCCAAGCGGCTGTTGAAATTCCTCGACAACTTCATCCCGATCGATCCCGCCGAGATTCCGCCCACCTCGCTGCTGCGCGAATTCATCGGCGGCAGCAGTTTCAGGTATTGACAAAACCCGTACAACAATTTCAAACATAACCGACAGAATACGGCCCTGAGAAGCCCCTCCCTTTGTCAACTGCGCGCAAGCCGAGCGCACCCGCCCGCGGGATGCCGAGGCGCCGCCGCAGAAACCGAGCGAAGCGAAGGCAAAGGGAGGGACAGAGGGGTGGGAATGTCGATATCCGCGAAGCGGCTACGACCCGCCCGAGCTCTGCGACAACCGAAACAAGTACAATAATTTCAAATACAACCGACAATGTCTTTTGATACATTCGCTGACCGCCATATCGGCGTCAGCAATCCCGACGAACTCAAAGCCATGCTCGACACGATCGGTGTCGGAAGCGTCGACGAACTGATCGCGCAGGTGATCCCCCAGTCGATCCGGCTGAAAAAACCGCTCGACCTTCCTGCGGGCATGAGCGAATACGAATTCGCCGCACATATCCGTGCGCTGGCCGACCGCAACCACCCGCTGCGATCGTTCATCGGCATGGGCTACTACCCCTGCGCCGTACCGGCCGCCGTGGCGCGCAACGTCTTCGAGAATCCCGCGTGGTACACCTCCTACACCCCCTACCAGGCCGAAATCTCGCAGGGGCGTCTGGAAGCGCTGCTCAATTTCCAGACCGCCGTACTCTCGCTCACGGGCATGGAGATCGCCAACTGCTCGCTCTTGGACGAGGGGACGGCGACGGCCGAGGCGATGCTCATGATGTTCGCCCTGCGCAGCCGCGACGCGGTGAAGGAGGGGCGCACGCAGCTCTTCGTCGACCGCAACCTCTTCCCGCAGACGCTCGACCTGCTGCTCACGCGCAGCGAGCCGTTCGGCATCGAGCTCATCGTCGACGACTACGACTGCTACGAGTTCTCGGGCAAGGAGTTCGGCGCTGTCGTGCAGTATCCGGCCGCCGACGGCGCCGTGCGCGACTACGCGGCCTTCGTCGAAGCGGCGCACGCGCACGATGCGAAGGTGACGGCCGTAGCCGACCTGCTCTCGCTGGCACTGCTGAAAGCTCCCGGCGAATGGGGCGCCGACATCTGCGTCGGTTCGGCGCAACGCCTGGGCACGCCCATGGGCTTCGGCGGCCCGCACGCGGGCTACATGGCCACGCGCGAGGCCTACAAACGTCAGATGCCCGGCCGCATCATCGGCGTCTCGGTCGACCGGCTGGGCAACCGCGCCCTGCGCATGGCGCTGCAAATGCGCGAGCAGCATATCAAGCGCGAGCGCGCCACCTCGAACATCTGCACCGCCTCGGCGCTGATGGCCTCGATGGTGGGCTTCTACTGCGTCTACAACGGCGCCGAAGGCCTGCGCCGTGCTGCCGAGACGGCCCACACGGCCGCCTGCGACACCGCCCGCGCCCTCGCGGCGCTGGGCTACAAGCTCACGAACCAGCACTTCTTCGATACGCTCGACATCGAGGCCGAAGCGGCCGTCATCCAGTCGCTCGCCCTCGAACGGGGCATCAACTTCTTCTACCCCTCCGAGGAGCGCGTGCGCCTCTCGTTCGACGAGGTGACCACCCCCGACGAAGTAGCCGAGGTCGTGGCCCTCTTCGCCGAGGCGCGGGGACGCAAACCCAAAGTCGCCAGGAGCCACGCCCCGAGCACGCTGCCCGAAGCGCTGCGCCGCACCTCGCCGATCCTCACCGAGGAGGTCTTCCGCTCGCACCGCAGCGAAAGCGCGCTGATGCGCTACATCAAGCGGCTGGAACACCGTGACATCTCGCTGGCCGACTCGATGATCTCGCTGGGGTCGTGCACGATGAAACTCAACGCGGCGGCACTCATGCAACCCCTGTCGCTGGCCGGGTTCCAGAACATGCACCCCTTCGCACCCGTCGAACAGGCCGAAGGTTACATGGAGCTGATCGCCGCGCTCGAACGCGACCTGGCCACGATCACCGGACTGGCCGCCTGCTCGCTGCAACCCAATTCGGGCGCCGCGGGCGAATACGCAGGGTTGATGGTCATCCGCGCCTACCACCAGTCCAAGGGGCAGGGGTACCGCAACGTCATCCTGATCCCCGCCTCGGCGCACGGCACGAATCCCGCGTCGGCCGCCATGGCGGGCATGAAGATCGTCACGGTGGCGTGCGACGCCAAGGGCAACATCGACGTCGACGACCTCAAAGCCAAGGCCGAGGAGCACGCCTCGGAGCTGTGCGGGCTGATGGTGACCTATCCCTCGACGCACGGCGTCTTCGAGAGTCGCATCCGCGAGATCGTCGACGCCGTACACGACGCTGGCGGACAGGTCTACATGGACGGCGCCAACATGAACGCGCAGGTCGGCCTCACCAATCCGGGCTACATCGGCGCCGACGTCTGCCACCTCAACCTCCACAAGACCTTCGCCATGCCGCACGGCGGCGGCGGTCCCGGCGTCGGCCCGATCTGCGTGGCCGCGCACCTGCGTCCCTTCCTGCCGTCGCACCCCATCGCCGCGACGGGCGGCGACGAAGGCATCACCGCCGTGGCGTCGGCCCCGTGGGGTTCGGCGCTGCTGCTACCCATCACCTACGGCTACATCAAGATGCTGGGCGGCGACGGGCTGCGCCGCGCCACCGAGATGGCCATCGTCAACGCCAACTACATGTCGTCGGCGCTGGCCGCGGAGTACCGCACCTATTACAGCGGCGAAACGGGCCGCGTGGGGCACGAGATGATCCTCGACCTGACGAATTTCAAACACGACTACGGCATCGACTGCGGCGACATCGCCCACCGGCTGATGGACTACGGCTTCCACGCCCCGACGCTCTCGTTCCCCGTGCACGAGACGCTGATGGTCGAGCCCACGGAGTCGGAGCCCAAGGCCGAGATGGATCGTTTCATGGAGGCGCTCGTGCACATCAAGCGCGAGTGCGAAGCGGCCGCCGGACAGGAGGACAACGTCGTGCGCAACGCTCCGCACACGGCCGTGGAGATCGCCGGCGAGTGGTCGCACCCCTACTCGCGCCGGGAAGCGGCCTTCCCGCTCGGCTGGATCGCCGAGGCGAAGTTCTGGCCCTACGTCTCGAAAATCGACAACGGCTACGGCGACCGCAACCTCGTCTGCCGCTGCACGGAGTAATCCGCACGGAGGCATCGAGCAGTACGTTCCGACTGTACCGTATCATCGGCCGGCAGACGAAAACCGCGGACGGACAGCCCGAAGGAGCCGTACTCGAAGAGCTCCCGCCGGCACATCGCACCTTGCACAGACGGAACGTCCGACCGGACGTTCCGTCTCTTTTCGAGCCGATGGAGCAGAAATCCGATAATTTGCACTATCTTTGCCGTGCATGTCGAGAAAAAGAGTGCCGCGGACGGCGACGCCCGCGCAGACGACTTCGATACTATATTTAATTCTATAAATTCATGAAAGCAGAAAACAACAAAATGGTGGCGGTGGATTACACGCTCACCGTCGACGGCAAAATCGCCGACCGGTCGCGTCCCGGACAGCCGCTGGAATTCATCTTCGGCACCGGTATGCTGCTGCCCAAATTCGAGGCGGCCATCGTCGGCAAGGAACCGGGCGAGAAGGTCTCCTTCACGCTCGCTCCCGCCGACGGCTACGGCGAAATCGTCGACGACGCGATCGTCGACCTCCCCAAAACGATATTCATGGTCGACGGCAAGCTGGCCGAGGACATTCTCTTCGTGGGCAGCCAGATTCCGATGGCCAACGCACAGGGCCAGCGTATGCTGGGCGTGGTGAAGGAGATCGGCGACGATACCGTGAAGATGGACTTCAACCACCCGATGGCGGGCAAGACGCTCAACTTCGACGTGGAGGTGATCTCGGTGCGCGACGTAACGCCGGAAGACCTGGCCGGCAAGTGCGGCTGCGGGGAGTGCGGTTGCGGCGACGACTGCCACTGCGACGACGAAAAATCCGGCGACTGCGGCTGCCACGGCTGCCACTGATCGACACCCCAATGCAAAAGCCGGCCCCCCGGCCGGGCTGGTGTAGCAT